>JAABVA010000897.1_pt1 | contig 34140 bp, 30 predicted proteins | sample 5560331 | NCBI WGS metagenome assembly JAABVA01 (sample SAMN12812661, study PRJNA571458) | rock metagenome | isolation source: Antarctica rocks | place: Antarctica: Victoria Land, Mt New Zealand sud | collected 2016-01-07 | reverse complement strand
CACATATGTAGTCAGCTTCTTTCTCGTAGCTATCTTTCTTTCTTAGCATTTATCTTCTAGTTAAATGACATCTCTATCTGACTCGCTCTAGGCAGGTTTCTAACAGTCTCACTTGATCTCAACTCATGTAGTCATATTTTAGAATGCTTGACACACGTCTAGATCTTTGACTCTGATAATGTCTCTCTCGTTCGTTGCGATGAGTCATCAGAAAGATCAAGTAATATCGTCGTAGAATCGAGATTATGAAGACTGTAGTATCTAGATGATCGAGAACTTGTATAGTCTGAGAAATACTATTAATCGATTGAAGAATCGAAAGATCTTCATTGCGTCAAGTGATGATACAGACATCGCGCAATTGATAGAAGACATTCGAACTGACTATAGCAAAGAACAGACGAGTCAGAAGTCAAATTTCGTTTTTATTCTCGTTCTGACTGCGATCAGCGAAGATCTGATATATGTCGACTGATTGCATCAAATTTTTAGAGATGAATGAAAGCTGATTGAAGAACGCAGAAACGTTTGATTTAAAGAAGCAGTGAATCTTTGATATCTTGTTCTGAGTTTTCTCGAACTCTTGAGCATCAAGCTTTCTTTTCGTCTCTTTGCTCAAGATAGTCTGTCTTTTAGAGATGACTGCGACCTGATTCTGTCTCAGCTTTATTCGATGCGCTTTCTCTTTCACAGTTGCAAATTTGTTCTTGACTTCATCGTTGCGAACTTGATTTCTCTTTTCTTCTGTTGAACTACTCTCGTTTCTGTTGTTGTCATCACTGTTCTCTGAATATTGTTCTTGATGTTGATCTCGAAATTTCATCATCTTCTTTCTGATGAATTTGTCAGAGCAAGTTCAAGAGTCACATTCACGATAATTCTGAATATTTCATTTCTGATCAGCATAATTGACAGCTTCTGCGAGTGTATATTCTGCGCTGAAACTCTGATGATAGACTCGACAGAAAGTGATGATAGTCTCTCGATGTGTCTGATGAACAACTTTGAAGAATATCTTTCACTTATCTAGAGTAGAGATCGAAAAATATGTCGCAGAGTGACGTAGAAACTGTGCACAATCTGATCGATGATAAGTGCTGTTTGTTTCTTTGAACTTCTCTTCAAGAAGATTGATGTGTTTTGATGACATTGTCACTCAATACTTGTCTTCTTCATGAAGATAGTTAATGAAAAGCAGACTCTCATTCTCGCAGTGCATAACGAAAGATGCTTCAAACACATCGTCGACTTGATAAGCATAGAGTCAATAAATCTCAGAAATGCGCATCTTTGTCTCAGAGAGACAATTGCTCTTGAGAGATCAAATGAGAGAGTTGAGAAGATCAAGACTTTCTCAAGTCGTCGTTGTTCATACATCTATATCAAAGCAATATCGAACGTTCTTTAAATCGAGTTTCTCATGAAGAAGCTGCTTAAATCGCTGCACAGTCGCGATCTTCTATGATATATTGACTGATTCAAAGTTTGTCTTGAAAACATCGTTCTTTTCACTTCTCTCGATAACAAAGATGTTGTTGCTTTGAGATTAAGCTCAGAAACAGTATTTCTTTTGCTTTGTATGATGAACATGCTTCGACAGACTGACTATGTCTTCTGATAGAAGTATCTTGCAGATGTTGACTTTCTTCACATCAAGATCTCGAGCATACTGTAGAAGTGCAGAAAAATCAGATCACTGTTTCATTGTCAAAAGAAGTCAAAGTATCTCATTCTGCGTCTCATAAGAAATAGAGACGTCAGATTTATCTATCTGAGATGAAGATTAAGAAGATTGAATATCATGAGAATTGTGAGATTGTTCTTGATTGTGAGACGAAGTCTGAAGAGCTGTGAAAGCAAGAATGAGACGATGAGATTTCTGATTACTGAGCAATTGATTGACTGCAAAGATGTTCTGACAAGATTCATGCAGTGTGTCGTCTGTGAAGAAATTTTGAACAGATATAGTATTCGAAGAAGATTGATGATGTTCACAATCGTGAAATAGATGATTCGAATTCGTATTTTCGATCGAAGAAGACTGACGCGAAAGCTAATCGTCGATGAGTTGAAGAGATGTTACATAGATAGAGCGAGCAGATTCTTGATTGTGAGACAATTGTAAGAAATCTTTGATAAGAAAGATACAGAACTCGAAGATTTCTGTATAGTTATTGATGACAGTTGAAAGAATGACAGATTGAGCAACTCGATGATCATGAGAATGCGTATTTAGATCATCGATGAGATTTGAAAGAAGCTCGAGTTCATCAACATGATGACACATGATGATAGAGTCAAGCTCTGCAGACATGACGCTTATTTCATCATATATGAGCTTCGATCTATCGAGTTCGATTTTCAGTAAACGAGAGATCACGAAGTTGACATGATTACGAAGATTTCTTAAGATCTGTGACATTGATATCTATGTCAGCACATGTAAGTCAGAAAGATGCTGAGACTTAATGCACATTCTGAATAGCTGCTGTTATTGACATAAAATCTTCTTATTCAAGCTGAGATATCAGTGATTGAGATTTGTTATATCAGCAACGCAAATTCGTTGTAATAGTCTGCACTGACGTAGTTCATCGCAAATTCAAAAAATGACTAATCAATAGTATCTAACATACTAACGTCTCATATTGAATAGTACGAAATCAAGAATCTCATTGAATCTTTCATGTCATCAATTTCAAGATATCATGATGTCAAATCAATTACTTCTATGATTTCAGTTTATGAAGATGTATTTATAAACAATTTCTCTTTATTCGTCAACAGTTCAAGTGACAGATATATATATTATGATCAATGTTAATAATCACGCTTTGCAGATCATGACAAGACTTAATGTTCTAAGATGTTTTAATCATCTTCTTAATGTGTAATTTGATGTAGAGACATAGAAAGAAGTAAAGTGTTAATCGTTGACAAAAATTATATGTTCATTGATAGTTCTAAGTAAAAGTCGATCTATGCAACGTCATCAGTCTTTCACACACGTTTAGAGAAAAGTTTGTCTACATACTTTTAAGAGCAATAGTCAACGAAAAAATTGTCGCTTAATGTTCTCAATTATATGAACGTTGACGTTGCTGTGAGATGTCGAAATCTGTGATTTTTGCTGTAGACGTGAACGCGTTTTTCTGTGTTTGTGCAATTACGATTGTCTACGTTTCTAGAATTTTGCATTCTCATCATGCAGTCTTTCATTTCATTTTCTCGCCTGATATCATCGACTCAGCTTCGAATCACTACTTCATTCATTCATCGATCACTTTGTTCTTGTCTTCACTACATCTGCAAAATCTATTATTCAAAATCTCGATTTACATCTCTGCAAACATCAAAGCTCTTTTTCATCTTTCATTTATCTTGATAATTGTCTTGTTCACTGAGTAAAGATGAGTCTTGTGATATTTGAGCTCATCTTCTAATCTTGAAAAATCAAGTGCTGAGCTTTGAACAAGTTTTTTGAGACTTCGTCAATGATGCATGATTCAGAGAATAGAACAGAGACAATAGAAAAAGCATTAACTGAGATAAAGAAGTTGAATCAGACTCTTTTGACGAGTAATAATGATGAATTTGACAGACGATACAGATGACAACGAAAACTATGACTTGCACTTCGACTCAGTTGACTCTTTTCTTTTGTTTCATCAGCGATAGAAGATCAAAGTAGATTCTCTCTCTTTCTTTCATCATGATTTTATCTCTTCTTTGCTTGTATTATTCTTTTCTTGAATGTTCTTCTGAATGTGAGCAAATAGACTAGATTTTTGAGTTGTTGTTGATGTATGAATACTTGCTAGTTCGATAGATTCGAGTACAGATTCGCTGCAAGTTTTGAGAATCTTCGACTTCTGAGAATTCAAATCATAATTAAGCTGTGTTTCAAAAACAGTAAACTGTGTCTCGTCGACGAAAGAATAGTCAGATGTTGAATATATGTTAGAATCTTGTGATTGTGACTTGAAGCTAGACAGACACGACTTTGAATCGAATGCTTCAGTTGTGACAGTTCTCTCATAGATATTCATAGCAGTGTGCAACACTTTGAACATAATTTCGCGCATTCAGTTCACAACATTTCTCATTGAAGCTCTTGCTTTCACGATAACAACATCTCTAGAATCTTTCACTGCTCAGCATCTAAGAATCTTCAAGTAGTAGATGTCGTATGTGTAGTTCTCTCTAGAAATTCAATGACATTGAAGTCTTCACACTTTATTATTGATGTCAAGAGATAGCATTCACGCCTGATCATAGTAATCATCTCTCTGATCAATTGTCAGATGTAGTCTGACAAGATTGTAAACGACGCTGACTTCATTGTGCATGTTTTGTAATTTGATTACGTTCATGATTCTCGATGCTTTCTTCAGCTCGACAAAGAATATGAGAAACGTCAACTTGTTTTTGCTTGAGCTTGCGAGTTCTTGTAGCTTTTGAACGACTTTGCCTGAGAATAATTTGATGTGATATTCAATGACATAATTCAATTGCGAAGATACAATCTTGAGATCGTGATTAGCATAATGCGAAGTTCAGTGTATTCATTGCCTGTTTCAGTGTTTCTTCAAGATCTTGCAGATGTTGACTTTTCTCACAGAAAAGATTCTTGAGAACACGCTATGCGAAACACTGTTCTCATTGAAGCTGCGTCGTACAGCTTCTCGAATACTCTTGATTTTATGATTCTCAAATGACACAGATGTGCATTCTCTTTTCAGCAAAGAGTGAAGCGCACTTCAGTTCTTGAATTTCTCATTCTTTGTCTCAACGACATGACGTGCTTTCAGTATGTCATCGAATCTCGTATCGTAAGTCGTGATAGACTTGATAAACTTTGAGAATAAAAGACTTACGCTTTCTTTTCGTTTTGTCTCTGAATGACTAGAAATTGATCGTGCTTCATTTTTATAGATCATGATATAAGATCACTGTTTCATACTTAGCATGTTCATTCAAAATGAAACAGCATGCTTAACATATCTCAGAGTTCTTGCTATGAACGAACTTTCTTTGATATTGATCTTGAGTCTTCTGAAGAGCTTCTGAGATTAATTGCTGTGATTGAGTAGCTTAAGCGTCGACTGCGATATTCTCTCTGTCATTGAAGTTCGTTTCAAGTTCAATGATGCTATCTCTATTATTGCGTTTGAATATGTGCTCTGAAAGAGATTGACAAACTCGCTTCGTATGAGATTGCTGATCAATGAGAGAGACTTTTCGTTTCTGCTCTCATTCTGAATGTTCTGTCAACGTATACTCTGAATTGACTGTGTATGAGCGCTTTCTCTTCTTTGATGAACGTGAAACGTCATCGAGCTTGTCAAGACGACGTTTCAGACTTGATGTCTGATGTTTCATGAGCAAAAGCTCTGATTGCGATGAAGCGTTGTGAGTGAAGTCTATGCTCGAACTTGCAGATGTGAGATCTAAAAGTAGAAGTCTGCAAGAACTCGACGTTAGTGATATTTTCGTCAAGACTTAATATGCTTCAATCAATTAGATTCTAGATCAAACTCTCATCATAATCGAGTATCGAGATTCAATTTTTCTATTTATTTAGAATCATATCAAGTCTACAAATTCTTGCTACGACGAGTAATACTGACTGTTCTGAAAATGACTCGTTACATCTCAATAATCTATTATTGATGTAAATTCTGATTCTAGCTATGTATGCTTTGATAAGAACTGATTGAAGAAAACAGAAAATTCAAACATTCTTCGCGACTTCATCAAGTTAACTCTTCGTCTTTGCTGTCGTCTGTCACTTATCAATAGTTGATCATCAAGCTCTACAGCTCAGACTCGATAGAATTTTCAGAATTTTCAGAGACACTTCTCGTGTTCGAAAATGCTGTAGACTTTGAATCATGCTTCAGATCTGTCACTGAAGACATTAAGTTGTCAATGTCTTCATTCTTTGCATCGCTTTTCTCATTCTCGTTATTGAGTGTTGCTTCGAAGACTAATTATGACATATCTTTGATATTATCATTGATCAGCTTCTCTTCAATGTTCGAATGTTCATTGTTTTCACGACACTGATTCAGTTTCTTGAGCAGCATCTCAGTTTGATGATTCAACGCTGCATCAATTCATTTAAGTTTGACGAGACTGATTCTCTTCATTTCTGAGAGCGCTGTTCTGATGCTCAAGTAACTTTTTCCTCGTATCTCAATAAAGTAGTAACAAATGTTATTACGACTCTGACTCTGTCTTTCAACTCACTTAAGAAGTGTTGTTGTGATATGAGCGATCTTGACTCTTTCACAGATTTTCAACTCATCGATCACAATGTCATTCGACGAATTCGCAATTTCATATGTTCTCTCGTTCAATCATTGTCGAGCGATCTCTTTTTCAAAAGTCGTTTCGAAATGTATATTGTAATACGAGTTCATATCGATTTCATGATTGACAATGACTCGTGAGTCAAAGTCAGCGCTTCTGACAATCACAACTTTCTCAAAAGATGTTCAATCATCTGACTCATCAGATATTGAGACGCTGATTTTGATTTTGACATCATCTTTGCTGAAAGCTTGATCGTCTTTTTTGATGACTTTGATGTCTTCAGTCGATCTGAATAACTCTTCGCTTGTTTCAGATTCAGATTTTGCTGCCTTTGTGTCTGAATGAGATGAAATTGTAATAATTCAGTTTCTGAGATAGTCTCGCTGCTCATTCACTAGATTCATATGCTGATTTATCTTGATGAGTTTTTCTCTTGCAATGTTGTCAGTTGAATTCCTTTTTAACGCTTCATTAAACTTCTTCGCGTTTTTGAAATTAGCAATGAACATGAAAACGTTAATGAGAAAGTCATCTAAATTGTTCTTCGAAAGCTTGTTCTTGACATTTCGCTGCTTTATCTGCTCGTTCAATTTTCTCAATTCGAGCTGAGCGACTTTATTATTGAGATCGTTCATGAGCTTTCTCAAATGAGATGTAGCTTGTTCATAGATTTGCTTGCAGAAGTCATCTGACTTTGATTCGCTTTGCTCGACTTTCATTGAGTGATTGTCGTTATCTTCGTCGTTTTCGTAAGCATTCTCACTAAATTTCTCAATTTCAACATCGAGAGCTTTGACTGTCGTGTTGACATTTATGTTGTGAAGTCAGTTCTGCAATGAAATAAAGTAAAAGTGAGAGTTTCGAAATAGTTTTGAACGACTCAATAGAGCTTTGTCTACTTCTAAAAGTTTCTTCAGCGTCTTCATACTTGTTCTTGTCTGAGTGTAAAAGCAATGCAAGCTTCTTATACGCTTTTTTGATCTTCTGTTTTGTGAACGAATCGTTCACTTCGAGAATTTGATAATACTTATTTGATTCACACTTCAGCACTCGTTTCACTGCTTGCTTCTGCTCATTGATGTAGTTTTTCTGATCTTCGTCTGATGCATCATCTGAAAATGTGTTCAAAGAGACTGCATCTTGAGATGCTTCAGTCTGCTTTGTTGCTTTATTCATCTCGAGGCGAGAAGTGTTCGAGCCTGACGTGCTCTGCGAAATGACAAGATCGTGAGATGCCTTTGCTGCTTCTGTCTGTTGACGTGCTTTATTGACTTTGAGGCGAGAAGTATCTGAGTCTGACGTGCTCTCTGAAATCGCAAGATCATGAGATGTCTTCGCTGCTTCTGTCTGTTGAAACGCTTTTTTCGCTTCAAGATCAGCTTCAAATTGTATCATGACTTAACTAGAGAATTTCTTGTTTAAACTAGACTAGCTTTTCTACAAGAATCAAATTGCTTGAAGACAATATGAGATTCTTGAAGTAAGCTTGTTCAAAGATTGAATCAATCAATCTGTTTTGTAAGATTGTATTAGAACTCAAAGATTTGTTTTTATTTGAATTATCGAAGAGAGAACTGATGTTCTTATAAGCTTTCTCAGTCAGTCTTCTAGTTGATTGCTTTGCGCAATTTTCGACTTTATTATATCATCATGAGTCAATTCAAGCTTCTTTGACGATCAAATTTGACTGCTTTTCGATAGCTTTCTGACTGCAAATGAAAGCTTTCAAAAAGTTTGCTTTGAACATTCAGAAACACAGACTTTCACACATTTCAAATTTGAGATATGTTCTGACATCATTAAAGATCTGCTTTTTCTTATTCTTGCTGACTTCAAGATTATCTTCTTTTTTGTTTTGCAAATGAAGACATGAACAAATCAAAGTTATTAGCATTGTTGATTGTGTAAATCATCAACTCGTAAGTGAATCAGTTGCAACTCGAATGAGCTGACATTCTACTTTTCAGCGATGCGAATAAAGTGTTGAAGACTTTGTTCTTTGAAGTGAATATAACTTAAAACTCAACGAGTGTTAATACAAGCATGCAAACAATGAAATCACTAGCAGCAGCGTCAAAATCTATATTTTCAACTTCAATTATTCATCAAGTCGTTATTGACAAGAACAGAAAGACTTTGTTCACTTCGAATCAACTAAGTGCATTCATTGACGATATCATTGTGTTTACATCGATGAATCTCGATGACACTGTGACTCAAGCTACTTTGAACTGATCTTGTCAAGCACAAGTCGTATTAAGTGTCGTTAACTTCTTCAGATTGATGTACTCATACTTGATTACAACTCAGAATTCAGCATGATTTTACAGCTCATCGCATCAGCAGAACTGTGCGCTTGATGACAGCAATCAAAGAACGTTTAGTCTCAATTCTTCAGATCAACACTTGATTAATGTTAGCACTACATTGAGTGACAGTTCAACAGTCTCAATGAACTTCTCAAAAGCTTCAGACATGATTTGAACTGACTACGATGATTCGACTGACTTAGCACTTACTGCGACTTCTTCATTGAGTATTTCGCTCATGAATTTCAGCATTTGAGCAATCAATGTCTCAAGTGCGACTGCGTAATCATCACGAATTTCGTTTTCTGATCGAGCTTCGACGAAGAAAGTGTCTAGAAATATGATTTGTTTCTTTCTTTTCTATTGCTATGTTATAGAAATATTGTAATGTAGATAGATATAATGAGAGAGAAACAGAATGAGCGCGCAAAAATGCAGATTGAAATTGATATGAAAAAATAAGCTTCATGAGCGCTCTGTATCTGTGACTCTAATTTTCGTTTCACAGATTGTGTAATTCATCATTTCTAGTTCTCAAATAATTTGATCATTGTTCATCTCGAGACTTATTCATCGTCTGCTATCATACTGAAGTCTTCGTAAACTTGAAAATCTCGAAAATTCGACAATCTTCATGATGACTGAAAGATCAAGCTTCACTGTCTAAGTTTAGAGTCAGATTCTTTAACGTCAATGAGAATTCATGAAGCATAAATAATATTCATTAGCTTTGCGATGATGATCAACTGCTGTTTGTCTGTCTGATATTTGTTGCTTTCAAATGTTTGCATGATGTTTTGAAGAGTCTGACAACGTGATTCTGTCTTCGCTCGATTGATTCTCTTCATGTCGAAGACTAAATCGAGAGATTGTCATTCTTGAATCTGAACATTCAAGTTTTCTGGACACTGATTGTAGACTGCTCACAGATTCTGATGTTGCATACAAAGATCTTGATGTTGTATCTTCAATTGATCAATTGTCAAACAATTCTTCTCTCGCTTTTGTTGTTCTTGCTGATGATTAATCTTGTTTCAATCGCTCAACACAGATTGCAATTGTGCTGCTTGTAGAGCTTTCAAGAAGATTAAGATACATGTCAGAGAAGAAAAATCTGAAGATAGACAAAATCTTACACATTCTTTCTAAAACAGGAATTTTGTCAATGTTGTGATCAGAGAATTTTCAAATCGATGCATTGACAGTAAGAGAGAAATGAATAGATCTGAACATGATGTAGAGCTTGATAAAGTAAAAGAAGCAGTTTAAGTATGATTACAAGTGATAAGACACTGCAATGATAATGAGAATAGCAAGCAAAGAAGTCTGTGAGTAATAGATAATCATAAATAGTATTATGCTGCGCTCTATCTTGATGAAACTTTTTGATGCTTACAAAAACTAAATAGTGTTATCGTCTGAATGTAGCGATAAGTCTATAATAGTTGAACAAGTATGAAAATAAATGCTTCACTCACACTGATGATGAAGCTGAGCAGATAATCTAATCATATGAAGAACGTAATTAAAGTTGAAACACAATAGAATTCTGATGAGAAGAAAGTGTAAATTCTAGCTGAGACGCAGATGCATGTCATATTTCTTTACACTTGAAATGAATGTTCATTGAATGACAGAGATTTGAGGTTGAGACTCTCTTCGAGTAGATTTCTACTAGCTAAAGCAGCGAGTCAAGAAAAGAGAATGTTATAAGACACAGACAAATAAAAGAATGCTATTCAAGATTCAGACGTATGTCAGTCAATGATGTTTTAGAACATGTGAAATGCACGTCACATCAGACTGCACTAGCTGAGCTTAAAGACGATCTCTAAAACCTGCGTGAAACAACATTCTTTCTCTGTGAAATAGATGTGAGTGTGAATTCTCAGATCATCAATAATCATCTTGCAATCATGTGACTCATTCTAATATTTTATCTCGCAAAACAATGTCTCTGCTCAAAGAACGTCTCATCGTAGACTTCACAAACATGTGTGCGAAGATTATCTATCTCGACTTTCTTCTCTTGAAAGCAGTGTCTTCGACATTGACTTCTTGAGAATTCTCTGACTCAGACGATATATTATATTTCTACGTGTCAACACAAAGTGCAAGAGAGTCAGAAAAGACTTTGATCAATCAGACACACTTTTCAAGTTTAGAAGTTGTCTGAAATTGATAGAAGTCAGAATGTACAAGTATTGACTCGTCAGTGATGTTTTTTGATTTCAGAGTAGAACTCTGCATTTGAAATTTTTATAATAGTTCAGATAAATGAGATATACATAATCTACGATAAAGATTGACGTGAGAAAGAGAACTTTTCAATTGATGATCTCTGCAATATTGAAGAATTGAGAATAAAGAAAATGCGTCGCTTATTGTCAATGAAATGACTGTCATCTTCTAACTCAGATCTGATCAGATTCTCAAACTGAATTTCTTTCTTCTTTCTCTGCTTTTTGACTTCGCGCTTTACAGACTCAAAGTTCGCTGAATCTTTATGTCTCAAGATAGAATATTGCTTCTTTTATTGTGATTGTCAAGCATTGTAAACAACGTTGCATCGTGAAGTCTTATCATTTCTTGTTCTGATGAAGATCACTCGAGCTGATCTGTCAATTTGTAGATTTGATATTTATCATTGCGATTTATGATGATCTAGATGTTTGCATCAGCGATCTGCGTCAATTTATTTGCCTTTCTGAAGAGACTTTGAGTTCGTTTTCGAGCTTTCTCTCGAACAATATGTCGCTCAGTTCTAATTTTCGTCATTAGAACAGAGAAAAATGATATAATCGTTTCTTTATGAAGTCATATCTGAGATATATATCTTCAAGACGAGAATCTATACTTCAGAGTAATATATGAATGTTGCATTCTATTCTGAATATTTCTGAATATTAGAATCAGATCGCAATTCTTTTCGTGAGCTTAGCTTCAAAGAATCGCGAAAGAGAATGAATACTATGTCATTCAATTTAGAATGCTATGTCTCTAAGATGTACACAGTAGATGAGATTTCAACATAGTTTCTAGCAAGAATGATCATAAGATTTACTCACTGTTACGTCATGTGTCGTTGATGATACTTATGACATTTTAGTGATTATGATTCGTGTTGCTTACAATTCTGAAACGAGATTCAGAAGAGAAGAAGTGACACACAAGAAAGTGACATTTTACTTTGTCAGAAAGAAGCACTGAATACATGAACACTATCATCTTTATTAGATCGAAGAGATCACTTCTGATGTAAAGAAGAAATCATGTCAGCAATGAGAGAGTTGATTTTGCGTGTTGAATTACTATCATAGTCTTCAACTGTTTATCTTACAAAACAACAGAAAGCATGTATTAAAAAACAGTATCTTTCACATTGTCATCATCAAAATCAATGTCTCAGTAACTCAGTAAAGTGAATTCTGCGTTTGCTCGTCTCTGAGATCTTTTCTTCAATGCATCTTTCAAATCTGCATGAGTCTTGATCACTTTCTCGAAGAACTTCATATCAGTTGCTTGAGTATCTTTATAGTAAGTCAACTCTTGCAGTAAATAGTCATTTGTTCGCGTAAGCTCTATCACGCGTTTCACTGAAGTAGTAGATTGATGTTGCTTCGATATTCGTAATCTGTGAGACAATTGCTCGTAAGTGAATGTCGTCTCATCGTTTCTTGCAATTCGATTGTTCAGAGCAATAACATCATTCGCTCTGTCGAAGATTGATCGTGAACGAAATGCTGAATGTATCGATGATAGTCGCTGCGTTAATACAGAATTCTGCAATATCACATGACGATTTGAAGCAAATTTGCGTGATGCAGTCTTTGATGTTTCAGTGTGACTTGTATCTTGTCGTTGACGCTGTTTCTCAGAGAGCGAACTGCTTGATGTGACATTCTGATTTTGTGAGTTGTTTAATGTGACATCAAAGTCAAAGATGTCTGCTGTGAAAATGATCTCGAGTGACTTTTCAGCAGCAGAACGATAGCGATTACTTGAAAGTGTCTTCATAATTGTCGAAGGAAAATTCTTTTGAAGAATGTTTCTAAACATAGTAGTGAAGTAAATCGTCATGCATTATAGACGAAAACACACTTTCAGAATGCTCTAGAGAAAACAATTTCTGACTGTCAGAAATCGTGAAAACGTTGAGAATTCTCAAGATTTTGAAATGTTTAGTTATTTCATATTTAGCTCTGTTGTATGTCAGTTATATTATGATGATTGATAATTCTTGCTTTTTAATCAATCATATAAATCTTAATGCAAGTAAGTGAATCTTGTCAAGATCAAGATAGAAGAGAGCGAAAATTAAAGCACAAGAGAATCAGATTTGAAGAAGAAAGATGCTTTGTAACAATTCAATAATAATTCGTAGTTCTGACTTATTTTTTTGAAGAGTGAAAGCGCATCTCTGACGCACAAATGTCAATTGCGATGTCAGATCTTGAAAACAAAAAGAACATGAGTTCAAGAATCGGATGAAAGATGAGTGCTTCAAATTGAGAGAAGATGCTTCAGATATAAATGTGAAGCACGACTAGAGAACGTAATTGACAGAAGAATTGCAAATTGTAACAGAAATCAGAAGTGAATGTCAGAGCAAGAAGTGAATGCTGAAGAATGTCGAAGTTACAGACGAATAGAATCGATCGTGAAGTAATCACGAGACATGAATTATTTAACACAACTCATACTTTCAAATACAATTACGTTTCATTCATTTTTATTATTGAAGTTCTAGCTGTATATAGCAACTTAATCATCTAATTTCAAAATTTCAGCATGTCAAATTTCACAAAGTCATTGCATACTCATCTATTGCGCTCAATTTCTCATTTGCTCATGAAATTTAGTTTCAATGCAAGTAAAGAATCAAATAATTTCACGACAGAAAATGAAAATAAACGTCGTTTTCTAAGAAAATTTCAGAGCAGTCAAGCTGAAGAAAGTCAAAAAGAGAAAGAGCAGCGTCATCAAAATATGACGAAGCAACAAGAACGACTCAAGATATTATCTGCTTCGAAATCGAATTATTTAAAATCACTCGACATGAAAGAATGCATGCTGAAGATTCAAGAAATGTTGATGAAAAAGCTTGCTGCTGAAGTCAATCACTTTAAGAAACTGACAGTGATTCTCGAATTGTCTATCACAGACTTTGATGAACGAGTGAAGAAGATAGCAGAGATAATACAGACGCTGCAATATTGACGATGAACTGCTTTTTGTTCTTGAAATTTGCAAGAAAAGATGAACGTTTGTAGTGCTACAGTTTATCAAGTCAAGCAATGACAAAAGTAAAAAGCAATCGAAATGCATTTGATTATCATTCAGTCAGATCTGTGCAGATGATCTGCAAGATGATTTGCTTGAGTTTACGAATTCTCGATCTTCATAATTTCTTCTCAAATTCTTCATAATTCTCGAATTGATGAATTAGCTTCTGAACATTGAGCTGTCAAATCTTGAGCATCATCTGAAGTTTTTCTGAACGAGCATCTTCAAGAATGTTAGTAGAAGCAGTCAACTTAAGTCGTTTGTCATTATCTCGCGTCATGAATCGAGACTCAGAAGACAACTTCAGAGCAGTGATCATAGAGAGCTTGTTGAGTGAGTTGACTTGATGCTTATGAAATCTATTGTTGATCATGAGCGAAAGCATCGTGAACAGATGCTTCTTTTTATTCATTCGAATTTTGAAAAGCAGTCGCGAGATCTTCGTAAAAGAGATAACATCATTCTGAATCTTGATCTTTCATCATCACATTCTAATTCTTGATGATATCAATCTGAGATCTCTCAAGATGCGATCGCTGATTCAAATCATCTGCTTCTGAGTCAAAAAAGCTGTGAAAGAAGTCTCGTTTGATGTCAAAGAATGTCAGATAGCGTTTGAGAAGAATGTTATAAAAGATTGAATAAATGTGATTCAGAAAGAGACTTTTCTCATCTGAATGAAAAGAATGATCGCGTGATCTATTGCATCGATCGAAAATATTCGATTTGCAGTCATCGTGATCTGAAGTCAATTTCAAAGTCACTTTCATTCTTTCAACGTATGAAACGTCGTCAATGAGTTGACAATTGAGCTGTACTATTCAACGCATGCAATTTGAATCGATCTGATAATACTTTGAAGACAAAATAGTACACACGCAGTTCTCAATCATCTTGACATTCGCTGCTTTATGATCAGAGTATTTTCGACGTAGCTCACGATATTCGCTCTCTGACGCGAGAGAAGAGAGCTCGTGTCATCATCGCTGCTTTATTTCAAAATCTGAACTGCTCTGTTGAGCAGTGTCTTTTCGAAGTGCTTGATCATTCATCACGAGAAAGTGACGAAGAGCAGCAAGTCAGATCTGTCGATACGATGATCAGAAAGAGTCATCAGAAGATAATATTCAATTCTTGAAGACAAATTCACTGATCTGTATCTTCATGCTTGCTTGTTCGTTGTGACGAGCACAAAATCATTGTGATATCAAGTCTTTGCTTTTGTTTGATAGAAGCTTCTTCAAAATTCTGACGTCAGACTCAAGATATTTCATATTCTCAACAACAAAATGAATTGACGAAATGACATACTCTATCGAGCATATACGATTGAAGATCGCTGATCGTTGATCGTTCATCTTGATGACGAGAAAGATATCATTGACAAGCATTCACATTTGAACGAACGCGCGATCTTTCGTCGATTCGAAGAGACATCGATCTCGTAGTATAGCGATCATGTTTGCATCAAGTCGAAGTTGATCATCTTTCTTGTTTTCAACAATTCGAGTTCAAGCATTGTTCACTCAACGCAGACAGCGAGTCAGTTTCTTTATCATTTGTTTAGAAAAGAAAAGACTGTTGAGAAAGAGTCACGAACTTCAGAGCAGTGTAAATTACAGAGTCGAAAAAAGATGTCTATCTGTACGACTGATCATAGCTCTGCAAATGAAGTTAAAGCATTCAGACTTTTTACAAACTTCTCAGACAACGTCTCAAATTGCAGAAGACACTTCTGCTTGCTTTCTGAAAACTTGACGAGTCATTTTCGTCTTCTCATCACATCGTCACTCAAAGTAAATATGCAAATTTGATGAACAATGTCTTCGTCATAGATTTTCAAAAAGTTGAGATTCTGTTCTCGTAGATCGTTCTTCATCTGAAAGCTAATGTCTGAATTTGTCAGTGAACTCGTCTCGAAGTCAAAAGCGAACTTTTCTATCTTCAGAATATAGATTCATCACTCATCATCTGTTGCTTTCTTTAAAGAATTTGCGCATCGCTTTCAGAAGATGTTCTTCGCATAAAACTTGTAGAGTAGACTTCAAAATAAATCATTGTGACTCTTCAAAAATGTTGTCACTTGAGCGACTGAATTGAGACAGAGCAAATCGAGATACTAGCGCGAGCATGTGATTTTCTGGTTCAAGACGCTGATCTTTCACACTAAACTTGTTCAGCAATCTAGCGATATTTTTGTCATTGCGCTGTCTTAAGTTCTCGAAAAGCTTCTCAGCTTGAAGCTTGTCAAGTGATATTTGAAACGATTTGCAGAACATTCTGCTTTTCTCTCGAAATATCTGCAAGTCTTTAATTGATAGACTTTTCATCATGACGTGAAAATATTCTTCATGACTTCTTTCTGTCAGAGATTCTTATATGTAAAGCAGATCAACATTGAACACGAAGACATCAAGTATTGAATGCATGAAAGATCAGTCGCGATACTCTCTTGTACTCTTCTCACTCTTCTTTTATGCTTGTGTTTCAGATCTATGCTTTCAGTCTGCTCTTTCTCTATATCGCTGTTTCTCTCACTCTTTTTCACTTTCTGTCTTAAAATTGTTCTCAAATTCTACTAGTGATAGTCATGTTTATTCTTGATTTTGTATCAAGAGCTCGATGAAGTCAAAAACAACTTCTCTGTCATGTTTAATGACTCTCTTTAAGAAACAAGAATATAACAACTCTCGATGCTGTCGAGAAATGTTCACATTCTGTTTTCTTTCTTTCAGAGTAGATGCTTTTACAACAAGATGATTTAAGTCACTACGTTTTATAGCATTTCGTTGACATCTTTAATTTATTTGAAAGAAGATGAACGTGACGCAGTTCTATGCTATTGTCGCGAGCGACTGCATTATTCTTTTATTTATCATTCACTCTCTAATTCATCTGAGTTGATTCATTAAACTCTGCGACACACTGCTGCGAAAGCATCTTGTATATTCTCTGCTTCTACAACGACATCGTCTTTTGAGATCTTGAACTCATGCTCAGATGATCTTTCAACTGATTTATCTCAAAGACAACGTCTTTTGTACTTGCTTCAAGATATCTACTGCGAGTGAAGCGACTACTCGCACGAGAAATTTATCGTTAATTAACATGATGTCGATGTATTTTGAATTTCACTTGAGCTTTATTTGCGACTTGCTCGATGTTTCGCTGTCTTTGTATTGTCTTTTTCATGCATCAACAGAAATCATGTTCGTTCTTCTTGATCTGCTTCACGTCATCATTCACACGACTGATAAGTCAAGTCTTAGCAGAAGAAATTTCAAGTCGTTGTTTGAACTGATAGTTAATCATTGTGCTTCTCAGAAATTTATATTCTGCTAATCTCTAATACAGACAATCATATTCATGATCTCGTTACTTCTTCTATTCTCGCACTTGTTTCATCGAGTTTTCTATGAACTCTTTCTTCGCTGTCATCAGACATTGACTTTTGTCGCAGCTTACGCTCTTTGAAGACATCTTTCGTCAAGCATGAAACTCTCAGATCTATATCTACTCGTTTTCGATTGCACTTTTCTGATCACGTTTGTGATGCAGTGCTTGATTCTTCTATATAGAAACGTCGCTCTTCATCGTGACTGCTCTCGAGCTTTGATTGCAAGACAAAACAACGTCGTGAGAATGACAATCTTTATCTCTCGATCGTGAAAAGTCAAGATCGAACAATATGTTAATGTTTGAATTTCATTCGTCAGTCTATGATCATTCTTGCAGAGTCATTCTTTTATCATTGTCTTCTGAAGCGAAAGCAAAAATTCTAGTCTAGATTTCTTGATAAAATTGAGAGATGACTTCACGCGAAAGCTCTTTAATCGCGTCGATGAACATCAAGAGAAAAATGTATCTTTAAGAGAAGTGAAAGAGATAAATGAATCGTGAATAGACGCAGCAGATGAAATCAATCAGAGTCATTTTGATGACGTCGAGAATTTTCGAATTATTTTGAAGTCTTCTGATCTTCGCATAGCTTTCTTCAGTGAGTCACACGACTCGAATGTGTCTATTAAGAACTACTAAAAAGTCTTGATGATGATCATCGAATTTGAGATCGCGACACAGTTGTCTTTTCTCAAAGAACTGATACAAGAATTCAATCTTTCAGAGATTTGTACATGCAACATTTATATGATGTGACAACTACAGAATCTAGATGAGCATCTCAGACTTCTTGATTGCTGAAAGTGTTTGACATTGATAGATGATGAGAAATCAATGAATGAGCTGCTTAACAGAACTCTGAGAGAGAATATCTTGAATCATGATTATGTAAGTCAAATGCTTACGAAAAGTGCCTTGTAAGAGATTGACTAAACTAGTGATGTCAGATGCTTCACGTATCGCTATTTTTTAAGAACGAACAACTTGCTTTCAGCTCTCAGTACGTTGAAGAGCATCGACGCGTCGCTTATCACAACGATGTAATGAATCTTCAGATTTTATTGCAAGATCAAGTGAGATCGAGATCAGAAAAGAACAGAGAGAAGATTTTAGTTACAGACAAGATTATGAAGCTTTTGAAAAACGTCTTGAGCTGATGATCACTCTAGTTTTCGCAAATGAACAAGTTTGAGATGAATTACAAGATTTCGTTCGATCGCGCTTGAATCAGAGAGTAAGATTGTTGAAACTTGACTATCAATCAGCTGAATGAAAAAGATATCTCTGATCGTTCACAAGAACATGTAGAAGAAAATCGTAGCTCTCGATAGCATTATATAGTGAGTCATTTAAACTAATTGAAGAACATTTGATTAAATCGATGATGTTGCGTTAAAATTATACTGAAGATGCATTTATTGATGCTTGATTTTGTCGTCTTACAAATCATCAGCGAAACACGCAACTAAACGTTTCTGACTGAACGATATGTTCTATTTCAGACGATCTGACGCATAAATGAGCAGTGTTTGATAACATAAGTCAGTCAATCTCAGAGACAACTGACATCTGCTTTTGACTGCTTTTTGATTCACTTTCGACTGCATGTTGATTCAGCTTTGACTCAGAGTGACTTCAAAAATAAAGTCAAGAAAATTCTCAGCACTATATGATCTCTTCTGATCTCGATCTCGAATCTTCAAATCATGTCTGAAGAACACAAATCTTTAACTCAGATCAACAACTTCTTGCTGACTGTTGCTGAGAATTCTGTGCAATACAGCTTGAGTATCTCGTCTGACATTCAGACTTCAAGAAAGCGCGCTCTAGAAGATTCGTTCAGCTTCTTTTCATTAGATTCAGTGTTCTCAAGTAAAGATGAGAATAAAATTGCAAAACTTGAAAAAGAGAAAATCGAATGATCTATTGAGACTTTTTCGCAAGTATCATACAACGAACTTATGACTCGTGATCAAGCGAGATCGATCATTATTAATTCAAACAACAGCGAGAAATGTAATTTCGTCGCAATCAAACGAGTCAAGAAAGTTGATAACAGTCTCGTACATCGAATATCAAGTTTCAACAGTGATCAGCTTGTCGAAATCAGAGACATATATCAAGATAATGATGATGTTGTAATCATTCATGAACAAATGAACGTTTCTCTACGACACATTATCGATCTACTGCAAGACTCGTTGAAAGTCTTTCAGATAGCAGCAATTTGCAAGAAGATAAAAGTTAGCTTTGATTGCTTCACTTCAAATTTGCTCACTGTCAAGAAAAAGATGCTGAACAATCTCTCTTATCTACACAAGAAGCTTTCTCATTATCATGATGCTCTCAGCTGTGATACGATACTTCTCAATCTCAAAGAAAGAGTGAAGATTGATAAGTTTGTTGAAACTGACTCGATCGTTGCTAATATTCTTCAGTCAACATCGACGAGTCTTTTATCAATGACAGAAGACTCATCTCGAAAAGCGAACACAATGACGTCTGTAGTCTTGAGTTCATCATGATGAAGTTAATGAAGTCTGAAACATTCATTCTGAATTCTCATTCTATCGCGCTAAAGAACGCGAATAAGTGAAAGAATAACTTCGATATCAAAGATTTTCTGATCGCTACACAGAACAGCTCTTTGAAGAAATTGAAAAATGCAGATTTTCGTTCTAGTTTAACTAACTCAGTATATCTGATTGACAAGACAAAGAACGATTTTCTTCTCAAGAAGTTTATTTCGAAATGTCTTCGATCTCACGTCTTATGTGCAATAATAGCAGTCAAGATTGACTGAGATCTTTTATCTCTTTCATAGATTGCTGAAACAGAGTTCAGTTCTGTGACGAGAAAATAGATTGAAGATCGATTCTCGTTTTAATCATTAAGTGAAAAGAGAATTTAAAGACAGAATCAAGTCATTGACATACTTTTCAATCTTTCAAATCTTCGTGTTTTGAAATAAATGTTCTTCGACGCTGATGCTATCTGAAATGATGTAAACTGAGCTGTAATGACAGAGTAAGCTTTGAAGAGAGACGTGAAAGAAGTACAGTTCAAAAACTTACTCTTGAATGAACGCATTGAGAAAAGTACTTATCAAGAAAATAATATTATGCAAGAAAGTACTCTCTGAAGAAGAATCTCAAGAAATTGAGAAAAGTACTCGTCAGAGAAGTACTATCAAAGAAAGTACTTCAGAGATAAATCTCACAAAATTTGAAGAAAGTACTCGTCAAGAAAGTACTATCAAAAAAAGTACTCTTCAGAGATAAATTTCACAGAATTTGAAGAAAGTACTCGTCAAAAAAGTACTATCAAAGAAAGTACTCTTCAGAGATAAATCTCACAGAATTTGAAGAGAGTACTCGTCGAAGAAGTACTATCAAAGAAAGTACTCTTCAGAGGTAAATTTCACAGAATTTAAAGAGAGTACTCGTCGAGAGAGTACTATCAAAGAAAGTACTCTTCAAAGATAGAGCTCAAAAATGAAGAGAGATACTCATCAGAGAAGTACTCGTCAAGAAAGTACTCTTCGAGTGCAGTTATGAGCAATTTCTGAATGCTAGTGCCTCGCTTTTTTGAGATCATGACGCAGCTCTATACGTAATTTTATTACCTACTTACTAGAATTGCTTACTCACTAGAAGTTTCTACACACTTTGTGCTGATTCTCAAGCCTCTTTGATTCAAAGAATGAACTAAACTTCTATTAAGCATTAAGCTCTGAATTGCAGTAGATGAGTAGATCAATTCTGCAGTATCAATGTTACGTTTGTGATATTCGACAATAGATACATTGAAAGTCTCGATTATGCAAATCGATTACAAGTTCTGCAAAAGCAAACGTCAAAGACTAAAACAGATACGATCATAGTAGCTTGCACATTTACTGTCAATCTTCGCTTTAATTTTCTTGTTTCTTTTTGCCTATTTTACTTCTCTTTACACTCGATTGTACTCATCGTCGTCATCAGTCTCATTCTCGTCTTCATTCTCATACTCATTCTCATCTTCATTCTCATCTTCATCTTCATCTTTATTCTCATTCTCGTCGTCGTCATTGTTGTCATTATCGTTCTCGTACACATACACATATTTCTCATTCTCATTCTCATTCTCGTGCTTATTCATATTCTCATTCTCTTCATACTTATTCTTGATCTCTGTCTTTACAAGCTGATGTATTTGTGTCTGCAATATCTTCTTGATGACTTTGCAATAAATTGACGACGCTTGATTCTTGACTATCGCTAATGTCATCTCTAATCAATCAACTTGATTAAATATTGACTCTAACACTCTTTTAAGTTTCGTTGATGAGACATTCAAAAATGAAGTTAACGAAGAATTGCATAGACTAGTAGATGAAGAAATGTTGAAGAAGTGATGACATGAGTCGAAGTTTCTTTCTCTTCGCTTGATTTCATATTTCGTCATGAGTATTATGTTGTCATCTGTTTCAAACGCGAAAAATGATCGTTTGTTTGTGTTGTAAAGCGTAGAATAAGAAGTGAGCAAATAAGCTTTCATGAATCGATCGTTATCATTGAGATCTTGTTGAAGGGAAAAAGGTGAAGTATGAAAGAATTCATATGACATAGCATTCGCGCGATCGATGTTTAGCTGATTCATTGATGCTGTAAGTCAATTTTCTGCAATACAAAGTTAACGAGAAAGAGATTGAATGATTTTGCTGTATCTTTATGATACTTTATCTTTTTCAAATATGACGACTTTTCCCTTTTCAAAATGAGGCATCTCACTCTAGATATGACGACTCTTTCTCTCAAACATGCTTTCTCTCAATCTCTTAAATCATGACACATCTCTTCAGATATGACTTCTTGCGCTGACTTTAAAGTCGTCAACTTCGTCACTTAATGTGTTTCAGTAGATACTTTCAGCTATTTCATAGTATTCGCAGTAACAAAGCTTATCACTCATCAAAGTCAAAACTTCGTAAATCTATCAGCATTTAAAGAGTTGTTTTGTAACATTTGTGCTCTGTCGACGTTTGTCAGCAAGAAGAAGAAGAAGAAGCGAATTAATCATTCTTATTGAACTTGATGCGATTGATGATGTTCGACATTCTTTCGAACCTACTTTCGTAAGTCAAAACTCTAGCGATATCTTCATCATAGTCACATGTTATCTACATGAACACGTAGAACCTCACTGACAAATTCTCAGCTTATTCGTCATCATTCTTCTTTTAATCTTCATTTTCTACAAAGTGCTTCGTACTTTCAACTCAACTCAGCTAACATCATGACTCATGTACTAAATCATCATCTTCTGCTTCAATCTCATTGAATTCTGAACATGATTCATTTTCTTCTGATAATCACTCTTCGCTCATCTTCTTTCTCAAGTTCAAGCTCAAACTTTACCAAAATTCTCTCTAATTTTGCATCACTACTCAGATTTTTCTTCTACGTCTATCTTCGTCTCTTTCTGCTCTTCTATCTCGTCTTGTCTTAAGCTCAAGACGCTCGTCTTCTCTATCAATTCTATATACAATTCTTCATTGCTCAGCATGAAGTCGACATCGACATCTTCATCTCTCACGCTCGCAATCGTGTCAGAGCAATCGATCTGCATTATCTTAAGCGAGTCATGAACTTTTTGAAAGAAAATCTTCTGAAACTACAGTCGATAACGCAGACTTTCTCTTCAACAAGCGAAGATAGATCTGAAAGTGAATAGTTTCTTTGCTGTCAAAGATTATGTAATATATCTTGTAAATTCAGTTCGAAATTGAATACGAAGTGATATTAAATTTGAACATAACACATCATTCATATACTTGATGAATCTCATCAACTTGTCTGTGATTTTAAATTAATTAGAAAGCGAGACAAATAGCAACGAGTCATGAGCTGTATTCTACAACTTTTCGCTCTCAATTATAATGTTCGTCTATCTAGCACTTGATTTTCATTGCAATGTAACCTTATTTTTCTCACAGCATGCTCGAAACATATCGTCTATTGTGAACAGATGAGACGCGATGCTGTCACAATGCCTGCTGACTTTCAAAATTGCGATCACAGTTATTGCACTCGTATGATGAAGAGTGAGCGAAAGAGTTGAGATGCTGATTCAGAGTCTGTTGACTTTCAAACTCGCGATTGCAATCGTTGCACTCATACGATGAAGAGTGAGCGAAAGAGTTGAGATGCTGATTCAGAGTCTGTTGACTTTCAAACTCGCGATCGCAGTCGTGACACTCAAACACTGAAATGTGAAGAGAAGAGTTGAAATGTTGTTCAAGAATCTCTTGACTATCGAAAGAATGATCACAATTATCGCAGTCGTACGATAAAGCGTGAACGAGAGAACTGAGATGTTGATTCAAGATCAGTTAACTATCGAACTCGCGATCGCAGCTATCGCATTCATAAGAAGCAGCGTGAGCAGAAAAGTTGAGATGCTGCAGCAGAGATATTGATGTGTTGAAACATCTGTCACAAGCAGCGCAATAATGAGACATGTTCAAAAATCTAGTCAGTCTTTAAGATATACTAGATTGAAGATCAACGAGAGAAACAGCATCGACATCGAGAGACAGATTTATATTTACTTCGTCTTGTACGAATGATTTCTGCACAAAACACATGTACTAATTATGCAAATGTTATACAACTTGTAGTTTATGCAACAGAATCACGATTAACAAGGCTGATCGATCACTTCTCTCATTATTCTCTTTCAACGTTAGCAAAACACTGATCTTAAAAGAGTTTATTTCGCTAACAAAACACTGTCAACTACGATACTATTTTCGATTACTGTCTCTCGTTCGCTTCATCGTAAGACTTGCAGCTATTTCTTTCTTCAGATGTTATTAGCATCTTCACGATATGCCTGATCATAACGCGTAAGTGCAGAGTTTCTTGATTAGATCTTCAGACGAATACAATTTGAGTAATCAGACATATCTAGCAAGAAGTCTTGTTTCGATTTTGCATACGACGAATGTACACACGACAATAGATGCAAATACAGTCATGAATCAATCTTCAGAGCATCGTCGAGACTCTGCTCGTTCTACCTGACATTTAATGAGTGCTATAGAGAGAAGCAATGTAAATTCTTGCATGAACTGAGCATGGGAAAAAATGATATCAATGCACTATCACAGACTATTTCTAGATCTCGAGAACGATCTCGAGAACGATTCGAAATCGAGTCTAGCTTTCGCGAATAAACTTATCTCATATCAAAACGCAATATCTATTCGCGATTTCTAGTCGTAGATACTGAGAGATTCTTCAAAATGAGATGAAATTTCATGAATCAAGAAAATATTGAAACGCGTCAGCAAATCATCACAAAGCTGACAACGAAAGAGAGAATTGCAATGATCAAGACTCTGATAGATCTGACGATTGATTGCTCAATAGAAGAGATGACAATTCGTATTTTCAAAGAGAAAACTCTTTCGTTCTTTCAAATCATTTTTCACTCGAATGTTCTGTCATCTCTGATTTTGAACACTTCACTCGACATTATCTGCACATTTCTCTTTGACTCGAATGATCGTCGTGCAATCAATCTTTTCAAAGTCACAGCAGTTGCTCTCACTGCTCTTGCTTTAGTAGAATTTCTCAAAGATGATGAGTTGTCTTCAATTGCGTTGACAACAAGTTTGATCATGCTGCAGCGAATCGTGAACTTGAATCAAAGCGCTCAAATCATCGCGAATTTCACGTCGATTGCGAACACTATCTTGATCTGTATTTCGAAACAATTGTCTCTGTATGTCGTGCGACGAAGTTTTGTCAGAATTTGACATTGTTTTGATCTTGATACTTCAATGACATCGTTCGAAAATCGATCAAACAAGCTACAGAATCATCGAGCTGTCTTCGAGTTGAGTCAGAATCTGCTCGACATGTTATCTGAACAGAGCTCACGACATGATAACGATTATGAGAACATTCGCGACATTAAGATTCTGTCAATCGCTGAGAAGAGTCAGTCTCATCGACTAGAGTATCTATCTTCAAATGATCTCATCAGAAATCATCTTCTCGATCTGAAAGATTTACTCGACAGACAATTTTGACTTCTTCGAGAAGATACAATTGATCAACTCAGAGATGCGATTCATTTAGAACTTGAAAGACTCAATCATTTCTCAACTGTTTAGTCAAAATCAAACAATGACGTTCGAAACATCACTTATCATAAAGTTCATCTGCTTCGATTGACATTTGACAGAAGAAAAGATCTTCAGATTGTAACAGAGTTCAAACAGTCTTCCGCACTTCGTAAAAAGAGTGCTGCACAGCGAGAGAAATGATGAAAAAGCAGCAAACAGCTACAAATTGATGCGTTGCTCTGTCTTGTCTCTTCTACAGATAACATCATCTTCTTCTCTGTATGCAACTCAGTTTCAACGTCTTCGCTCAAGAAGCAAAATAATACAGAAGAAGAACTTGCAACTTCTTTGATCAATCTCAATACAGATTCTGAAAGAACAATCGAACATTCAAGTCTTTTTAAGCACGCAGATCAAGCAACTGTGATGTTTCGCATGCTGAAAGACAATATGAAAGACGTCATCTAAATCAACAATCATCTCGAAAAGACTGACAATCTAAGACAATCTCTTGTTGAGTTTTTCGAAATTCTGTTGTCTTCTTTTCGATCAACACTGCAGACGCTTCAGCAGATGAGTTGCACTCTCGATCTTTCTTTTTTCGAATTCATTGCTTCAGTGACGCAAGATTCGAGAGTTGCGAATATTTCATCTTTCACTTACTCACGAAGACGCGACTTCGTCTTCAATCTGAACTCTTTGACTGAAGAAGAATCTCTGAAACTTAAGTCTGAAAAGCAGTTCGACTATCAAATGCTACGTAGCAAATTCACACTCGATGATGCGCAGCAGATCTTCATTGTTAATGCTCTGAGTCGCTGTCTTGCGCTCATTCAAGAATCATCAGATATCGAGAAAAGCTATACAGACGTAGCAATCATCAAAACTTTATTGAAAAATCATAAGACAGCTAATCTTAATTCTATTGTTTGCATATGCTATATGAATCACGCACTCGATCAACTTCTCAAGCATCTAGTAAAGAATGAAGTTGAGCAGCTGATTTGTTTAGATTCGCAGTCTAAATTCGAACTTCTTCAAGACTTGAATCTTCGTCATGTTTTTCAGCAAGTCGAGCAGACGAAAATCGAAAATTACAAGAAGTGACAACTTCATATGAAATTGAACAGCGAGCTAGCACATATTGAGAAAATTTTACAAGAACTGAAAAATTCGATCTCGTGAAGAAACATCAAAGCTTATCTGAAAAGACAAGACTCATTCAGACACTTTGAACAACTGTTTGAAATGAGGTTTGACGAAAATGAATTTCAGACAATGCACGATAAAAAGTACAGTGTTGTTAAAAGCTGACTTAGAGAAGCAGCTCAACGTCTTTGCTCGAATTGTCTTGTTACGAAGCTTTCAAACGTCTCTCTTCTGAAGATGTCTGTCTCTGAGCGAAAATCAATTCATAAGTATTGAGTTCAGCAACGCGCAGCTCAGCTGAATGATCTTCTACTTCATGTTCTTGAATTCTATCGCGATATCAAAGATGAACTCGAGAAGTGCTATCAGAAATTGAATCTTCGATGTCTTTTACGAGCGCACGTCATCAACGTCACAATCACAGACTTGACAAGAAATCTAGAGATTCTTAGACGTGTGCGAGCAAAAGTCATGATGTGTGAAGAGACAGATGAGATCTTAGAGATACACACGCTCATCGCGCTTTTGCCTTCAGTTGAACATGCTATTCTTATTGAGAATCACGAGCAGCTTCGATCTCAGATCAACAACTACAAGCTTCAACATGATCATCTCAGAGACGAAAAATTCTCTTTGAACATCTCGCTTTTTGAGCGACTCGTTAAATCTCAGCTCGACTACTCGAAGATCTCATTCAGTTCACTGAAGATGCAGCGTCGAATGCACTCATCGATTGCAGAGCTTGTTAGAATCACGCTGTATCTCAAGCTACAAGATTACGCTTCGATGTTAAATTATTTCAAGATTGATGAATTGCAAAAGCGTCTCTTCTGACTCAATCATCAAGAGAAGAAAGACTCATCGTCATCAGCTCAAATAATCACATTCTCGAAGACTAACTCTTTTGAAGTAGAGATGATCGTCGCTTTGATTTCTCATCTTGTACATCAAGAAACTTATGAAAAAAATAATATTGCAGTTTTGACTTCATATTTAAGACAGTTGCAGAAGATCAAGCAGCGACTAAGATCTTCTTTTGAGATTGTGATCGACGATCGAGATCTTCAGAATTTGAAGATCTTGAGCCTAAAAGATGACAGTTCAAAGATTACAACAGAGAGCGAAATTAATATGCAGAAGACAATCTTACTCAATGCATTAAAAGTCGCGACTGTTGATAATTTTCAGAGAGAAGAAGCGAAAGTGATTGTCATCTCACTGATACGAAGCAACGAAAAGAGAAAATGTGAATTTTTGAAAACTTTGAATCGCATCAACGTCTTGTTGAGTCGCGCTCGTCACGATATGTATATCATTGACAATGCTCAGATCACGAGTTCTGTTTTCATGTGAATCAACGTCATCTTCATTCTAGAAAGAGACAAAAACATAAATCAAACTCTAGCGCTCTGCTGTTCTCAACACAAGAAGATCTCAATCGAGATATCAAAAGTTGATGATTTCTCTCTTCTCTCGTCGAAGAATGACTGCGACAAGAAGTGTACTTCGAGACTACGTTGTGAACACGCTTGCATCAATAAGTGTCATGTCGATTCGCTACACAACGTTGTTCAATGTCTTGAGCGCTGTCAGAGAATCAAGAGAGACTGTGAGCATTCGTGTCTCAGACTGTGCGAAGATTCATGCGAGACGAAATGTTCAGTTCAGATTTCAAACATCATCTTGCCTTGTGAACACATACGAAAATGATTGAAGTGTCACAAAGCGCAAGCTTCGAAAACTGTATCATGTCGAATCAAAGTCGAAATGATCATGTCAAATTGCAAGCATCGAGTAAAGATTCATTGCTGTGATCTTTCGCTTCAGAATAATTACTCATGTTCTGTCACATGTGAGATCGTTCTCGTCTGTGAACATGACTGCAAGCACGCTTGTAAAGACTGCAATTCAAAGATCGATGATCAGATCTCTCAGAGAGTTCACGATATTTGTAAGACGCAATGCAGTAGATCGTACATAATATGTAGTCACGCATGTTTGAGTATCTGTCACGACGACAATTCATGTTCGCTTTGCAATGAATCATGTAAGATTCACTGCAGTCACTCACGCTGCAGTAAAAAGTGTCAAGAGTCTTGCATGTCATGTGTTAAAGACTGCTCTTGATCTTGTTCACATCGTGAGAAATGTCAGATGTCATGCGCGATGTTTTGCGATCTTCTGTCTTGCTCGAAACGTTGCTCGAAGATTTTGAGCTGTGATTATCGATGTTCATCTGTCTGTGAGAAGATTTGTTCAGATGTTCAGCACTGTCAGAAGTACGCAGATACATCAATCAAGAAGATGATGATTGATTACATCATGAGATTCAGCTATGCTGAGATTAATCTCGACGAAAGTTCTTGCATTATATTATCATGTGATCACATTCTCACTCTGAAAAGCATGAATGATCACATGAGTATCTCAGATTATTACACTTTCTTTGACGAATCAGATGACACAGACTCGATTGTGAGACTAAAGTCTAGCTCAAAATCATTCTCTATCGTTGAGTTAAAGAACTGCTCAATGTGTCGCTGCTCTCTTCGAAATATCAATAGATATGATCACATAGTTCGACGAGCGTAAATTGACGAAACAACAAAAAGTTTATTGTATGAGCAAACATGCAATTTGTTTCTTTGATTGTCAGAATGAAACGAGAAGAGATAGAGCTTCGAGAAGGCGAGACGAAGAATCAAGACTTTACGCAGCAATTATCTTTTACATTAGAACTTCTCTCTCTGAAGTTTATTCAGCTGAAAGAATCTTGCGATTAGCAGATTAAGAATATCATCAGTTTCGCTAGATCAGATGCAAGATTCAAGAGCATCTTGAAGCTTTGAAAAAAGATTAAGCAATATCTCAAAAAAGTTGACGAAGCGAAACAATCTCTCAGTCGCATTCACAATCTTGTGCAGAATGCGCGCAGACATCGCGAAGTGAATACTGAGATTTTCTGCGAATCAAATGTTCTTCAAGTACAGAATTATCTCTTGACAACAGTTCTGTTACTTCGATGCAACTACGTCATTCTCGTCGAATTTCTGATCTCAAGTCGAGAAAATCTTCACGTCAACTTAATCAATAACAGAAAAGATTGCAAGACTCTAGTCGAAGAATCTCAGGTAAGACAGCAGTCAGCGAACGCAATTGAAGAACTACTGTATTGAGCTCGTTTCGTTGCTCTCGAACGTGATCGCTCGAAAGCGAAATCAGTCATTTTTGAACTTCTCATTCAGGCGAGAGCACATCTTCAGAGAGTCAAAAGTGTTTGCGCAGCTTATTCAGATCAAATCGCTGACATGTTGACTGAAATTGAGAATGTGAAGAAGATGCTGCGTGATTTGACCTTCTACGCATCGATGAGTAACGAAGAAAAGACAGTCATGTACGCAGCGATGTCGCAAGATTTTCGTGATACAGAACATTGATATTACTGCGCAAACGAGCATTCTTTCACGATTGAAGATTGCGACATGTCGATGCAGACATCTCAATGTGTCAGAATCGTGCCTAGATAATACAATCAATGAAGGTCAGAGTTGATAGTGCTTGATCTTTAGAGATAGCTATAACTGAATATTAAGAATACAGAAGAAGATTGGTACAAAAGCTTCTATTTATGTAATGTTCAGAGGCTGCGCTAGGCCTGAAAGGGATATGTTTGTGACATGAGAAGAATGTGATGTAGATGAACAAAATGTTGGTGAAAGAAAAGAATGTTGAGAAAGAAAAAGAATGTTGAGCCATATCTGAACCATATCTGAGTCATATCTGAGCCAAACCTGATGCGAATTGATTAGGGCTTCAGCCTTGTTCAGCCTTGGTACGCTCGTAACATTACCCCCCCCCTTCGAAAATTCATGTTCGCATGAATGTAGTTCATCTGCTCGCTTTTGTTGATAGTTATTCTGATATTTAGCGCGGTTTGTTTGAATATAGCTTATGAAATTCGTTCAAAACTTTCTCTGAGCCATCGAATTTCCCTTTATCGACATAGTATCATTCGTCGTTCCTATCTAGATCTGTTCATTTGACTTTGTACTGTATTTGACCTCGATAGCGTCTGAAGTTCAATATATTGTCTATCTTTCAGTGTTCATCGTCTTTGATAGTAATTGATCTGAGTGATTCTGAATGCTGTTCTGATAGAGAGTCTTCTGAATACGATCGCAGTAGCTTCGAGCTGAACATCGAATGCAGATGCTTCATGCTGACTGGTAGACGAAGATGATAGAAGATACTCACTTTGACAGTGATTTGATAGAGGCCTAGCTGTTTGTCTTTCAAATCTTTGCAGAGTCTTGTTGTCTTGATGTTTCTAGAAGATAGTCAAACTCAGTCATCTACTTCATAGATGACGTTTCGTCTATGTTTATTGATCTGAACTTCGATGATCAGCTTCGTCTTTTTCAATTGTTGACGATCGAAGTTCAGTAGTTCTTTCATTCGAATGACAATATCGTCTGCTTTTCTGACTTCAAGTCGTTCACGAGTTGTTTCGTAGTCAGTCGTATCTGAATCGAAACTCATTCGAGGGTGAAATTCTTTATTGAAGTAGAAGAAGATCATTGAAGTGATCGAGAAGATAATGAAATTGTCACTGAACTTCATCATAGATATTCATTTGACTCAGTCGTTCTGCATGTAATTGCAGTAGGTTCTAAGTTCGCGTTCGACGTCTTGATTGACTCGTTCCGATTGATTGTTGATCTCAGAATGATAGACTGTGAATAGACTAGCTGTGATTCTCAGTCGCTTACAAAGACTTTTTCACATAGTCAATATGAATTGAGAGTCTCTGTTCGAAACAATAGAACTGAGTAGATCATGCAGTCGATAGACGTTTCATAGCATGATTCAAACCGTTTCTTCGACTGAGATGTCATCGTCTTCTCAATGACAGGAAACATAGTGACGTTCTTTGATGAGACGACATATGATTGTGCAAATGGCGTTATAGCCTTCTGACAGAGATAGTTCAGTGATGAAGTTCATAGCTATATCTTTCCAGCGTTTCTGTGAAATCGAGAGAGAATGATGAAGTTCATTGATGCTATCTCTAGAGACTTTGCTTCGCTGACAAGCATGACAGTTTCGAATGTATCGTCGGATAGTAGCTCGATGACCTGATCAATAGTAGAAACGCTGAACTAGATCGATGATTCGTCTATTGTCGAGGTGAGAGATTGAAGATTGATCATGCACTTCTTGTAGTAATTTCGTGTGCATGTTCTCAGAGACTCACAGTAGACCTTTCCTAAATAGGACGCCGTCAAGAATTTCGCAGTTCTTCAGTTTAGTGATATGAAATTTGAGCTTGTTTTCGTTCATAGCTTGCCTATATTCGCTGCAGAGCTCATCTGTTTGATTGATCATTTATACTCGTTGATAGAGATTTGCTTCCGATTCAATAGATAGAACATCGACTCTATCGAGAATCAGAATAGTCTGAAAACAATCTTCAAGACGCTGAGCTGATTTAGAGACGTTCGTTAGAGGCATTCTGATTAGAGCATCGACTTTAGTGTTCATTTTGCCTGATCTAAAGATGATCTGAAAGTTGAACTTCAATAGAATGTTCAGATAGTTGACTTGTCGTCGACTCAACTGTTTGTTTTTCATGAAGATCTTCAAGATCTGATGATCGATGAACATCTGAATGAGTAGTTCAGTACATTTCAGCTCGAATCGTCAGTGTTCGAAGCATCGAATAATGACTAGCAATTTCTTGTCATAGATGTGGTAATTGATTTCAGCGAGAATCATGCTTTTACTGTAGAAGATCATCGAATGAAGAACTTTCTCGTCATCGTACTGAGATAGTATTTCATCTTTTACATAGTTCGAAGCATCAGTCTTCAGAATAGCTTGTCGTTTGAGATCGAAGTGACGAAGTACTGAAGTCGAGCTGACTTGTTTCTTTAGATTGTCAAAGGCTTGAACACAGACCTCGTTTCAAACAAAAGACGTGTTCTTTCTAGTCAGCTGAGTGAACGGTTTGACTAGCTTCGAGAAGTTCTTAATGAAACGACGATAGAAGTTAACAAATTTCACGAAGCTCTGAATTTCTTTTAGATTGATCGAAGTGATTCAGCTGACTATGACTGTCACTTTGCTGAAATTCATACGAAGATCTAGTTCTAATACGATGACTTCTAGAAAGACAGTCTCTTCTACATCGAATTCGCACTTTCGAATATTTATCTGCAGTTCAGCTTCGCGTAGTCGACTCAATACTAGTTTGACGTGATCTCTATGTTTCTTTCTCGTTTTGCTATAGATGAGAATGTCATCTAGATAGGCTTGACAAAAGTCGTTCAGTAAGTTTCATAGAACGTCATTCATATATTGCTGAAAGAAGGTCGGTTCGTTAGTCAGTTTGAATGATAGCATCTTGTATTTATATTCTTCTAAAGCAGTGATAAAAGTGGTGTAATTCTCGCTATCGAAATGCATTCGAAGTTTGTTGAACGCTGATATGATGTTCAATCTAGTCAGATGCTTGCAACTCACTATTTTACCAATGATCTCGTCTATCAGCGATAGAGAATATCTATTTCTTTTGAAAATGACATTTAGCTTTCGATATTTCACGCAGAATCAAAGATCTTCATTTGCTTTGAGAACGAATAGAACGAGAAAGAAATAGAAAATCTGGCTAGAAGTGATGAATCTCTTCGACAGATTCTCGTTTAAGTACTTCTTTACTTTCAGAAGTTTGACAGAGAACATTCAATAGACTCGACAGCGAGAAGACGTTGAATCACTGATGAGCTCGATTTTATGGTCGTAGAAGCGATGAGAAAGTAGTTTATTCGATTGAGCTCGATCAAAAACATCTAGAAACTCATGATATTTCGATGGCAGCTTTGCTTTAATATCTTTCAAATTCTGAGTCGTTTCATCGATTGAAGAGACGTTTAGAGCGTTCAAATCGCACTGAGTATTGTACGCGATTTTTCTATTGATGTTCGTCATGAATAGAGCAAAGACTTCGATCTTGTTCTTCTTTGAACGATTCAACAGCGTTTTGAATGAAGCTGCGTCTATGCTTTGAATCGAGAATGACTCTTCTCGAACGAGTCGTTTGAGCATCATAGAGATCTTAGTCTGAGTGATTGAAGAAGACGAAGTTGACTGCGACCAACTTGAGTGCTTTGAATTGAGAGGAACCGGAAAAATCGAAATAGAAGTATTCAATTGATTCGGAAAAACAATGACGTCGTTTTGCATATTCAATAATATTTCGTTTTTGTTCATTCAAAGCTTACTCAATATGACTTCATGATGATCGATATCAGCTATCAGCATTGATACAGTCAATTTCTTATAACTTTCGATGATGAGATTGAATAGAATTTTATGAGTGATGATCTTCTTAGATATCTTCTCATCATAATCTCTTATTAGCTTCTCTTTTGCCAGTAATATAGATTGAATTCCCAGTTTCTCGCATACTTTATCGACTAGATTAGAATGTATGATCGTGTAGACGACTGAATCACTGTCTATTAGAGAACGAAGGCTGAAAGATCGATTCTGAGAGATGAGATG
>JAABVA010000894.1_pt1 | contig 34181 bp, 33 predicted proteins | sample 5560331 | NCBI WGS metagenome assembly JAABVA01 (sample SAMN12812661, study PRJNA571458) | rock metagenome | isolation source: Antarctica rocks | place: Antarctica: Victoria Land, Mt New Zealand sud | collected 2016-01-07 | reverse complement strand
GCACGCTGCTGACGCAGACCGGCCCTTTGACGGGAGCGAACATCGGAACGCTCTCGCTGAATGGGAGCGCTCAGCAGAACCTGAGCTCACTGGTGAACATCAATGCGGTGAACTCGAACATCAACGTCATGTTGCCTATTACTGCTTTTCTGGTCTGCACTCCGCTTTCGCTGAAGTCGGTTGGGGGAAGTCACTGAGTGAACCTGTCGGGAGAATCATCCGTAGCGAGTTGAGTATCGAGAAGAGATCGATCAGTTCTTGCGCGATGGGTCCCTGAATTGGGGATATGAGGCCGAACGACGCAGCGCCCATACCAATCAGGCTCAGCCCATCCCGCCGACTGCACTGGTCAGGGCGATTCCCCGCATCCGTCGACCGATGTGCAGAAACTCATCCACACTCGTCAGAGAAGATTGGAGGATAACGGCGCCGGCCGCTTCAGACGTAATGTCGCTGTTTACGCCCAGAGCAAGGCCAGCGGTCGCGGCCATCATTGCGGGTGCATCGTTGATCCCATCTCCCAGATAGAGCGTACGTTCTCGTAGGGTCTTTTCCCGAACAAACTCAACCTTCTCTTCCGGGCTCTTTCCTCCCTACGCTTCTTTGATTCCCATTCCCGCCGCGAAGAGCGCTACCTCAGCCGGACGATCCCCTGAGAGCAGGATCACTCCCTTGATCGAATGCTTAGCGCCAAGGTGACTAAGAAACGGCCTGCTCTCATCGCGTGGCTGGTCCTCAAAGTGGAGGACACCGGCCAACTTGCCATCGAGGAGGAAGACGCACTCCAACCCGGCTGCAACAGGCGGCATCTCCGCCGCGTTCTCAGGCGAAAGCTTGCCGCGTCCCGTGACAGTGATAGAACGGCCCTCGATGTGCCCGACGAGCCCGCTCCCGGAGCTTCGGCAACTCCTTCAGCATCGAGCAAAGTCACAACCTCCGCTGCAGCAGTTGCAAGCACCGCACTCGCCCCCGGGTGCTTCGAGTAGCGTTCCAGACTCGCAACATACTGTAGCGCCCTGGCGCGAGAGATACCGCCAAAGCAATGGAAGACCGTGAGGCTCGGCTTGCCGTAGGTGAGTGTGCCGGTCTTGTCGACGATGAGCACATGGCAGGACTCCATCTTTTCGAGGATGGATGGGTCTTTGATAATGATGCCTAGCTTCGCTCCAACGTGATAGCCCTGATGATTGCAACTGGAATCGAGATCAAGAGCGGGCAAGGTGTTGCGATCACCAGTACCGCGAAAAAGCGCTCCGACTGTCCGCTGAAGTACCAACTCGCCAGTGCAATCGCAATAGCGGCGGGCGTGTACCAGGAGCCCGACCGGTCGCCGAGCCGCTGGATCTGCGGACGGTTCTCCTCCAAGGTGTGGAGTACCTCGACGATTCTTCGCGTAGCGAGAATCGCTCGCAATCTTCGTCGCACGAATCGTGAGTGCGACGTTGCCATTGATGGCCGCGGAGAGCACGCTGATTCCTGGAGCCTTCGCAATGAGGAAGGGCTCTCCCGTTAGCTACGACTCGTCCATGCTCCCCTGACCAGTGGCGACAACGCCATCTACCGGACAAATCTCATGGGGGTAGATAGACAATTCGTCGTCCACCGCTATCGTGTCCATCGGAACGTCACTCGGACTTGCTCCGGCCCGATGTGCGGTTTGCGGCATGCGCTTGGCTGGGGCACTCAGGACGGAGGAGGCTCGCCCCGTCGCGTAGCCTTCGAGTGCCTGTCCACCCGACAGCATCCAAAGTCTCAGCATTCATGGCCGTTTTCACAAGAAAAACGGTACTGCACCGGATTATCCACTGCACATCTTCAGGAAATTTGCTCTAACCCTAAGCCGTAAGCCGCACCAGCGACCGAACCGCCAGCGCCACCGCCGCCACATCTCCCGAGAGCGCCACCGGCAGATCCGGCAGCCCCGCAACCTTGGTCAACCCTCGCCGGGCATAGTAGCCCCCGTAACTCCCAGCCACGGCCCCCAATGCCCCCAGCACTATCCCGCCCATCAGAGGTCTGCGGAAGGCCGTCGCCAGGATCGCCCCCACCATCCCCCCGAGCGCAATCCGCCCGGTCAGCGGCAGAGGTGCCGTCCGGCTCGGCGTGCCCGGAAGCTTGTCGCCGATGTACTCGCCCAGCGCCGCCGCCGTGAACAGCCCCACCGATGCGGGGTGCCCGATCCACGAGACCCACGTCCCCTCGAGCGGCAGCTTGCCCATCCGCGCAAACCAGGCGGTCACAGCGATCGGCGTAAAGGAACGAAGACCCGTACTCACCCCAAGAAGAGGCGTGGCCACGTGGGCAACAACTGCGGAAGGCGGCATTCTGACTCCAAAGGCGCAATGGCGCTAAGCTGCTTTGGATGCGGCGCGAACACTCTGAGAGGCCCCCACCGCAGGCTCATGCACTTGGGGTATCCGTCGGAGCGACTTTGGCCTCGCAGACGTCCCCGAACCCCACCCATATATGCTCATAAACGACCCATGAAACGCATCGCCACCGCCCTCATCCTCATCGCTGCCGTCCTCGCCCTCATCTTCTTCGGCCAGCTCTGGATGATCACTCTATTCGCCGCGGTCGTCGCCGAGCTCGCCGTCTACGAGTACCTCCAGCTCGCCTCCGTCGGAGCCCGCGCCCACGGCGCCACCCTCTGCATCCCCATCTGGTGGATGGCCCTCGCCACTGCCCTCGCCTTCGTCGTCACCCTCCCCAACTTCCCCGTCGAAGACCAGCTCCCCGTCCTCAGCGCGCTCACCCTCGCCCTGTTCGCCTGGAACGGCTTCCGCTCCCCCCTCCACCAGGTCCTCCCCGACACCGCCCAAGGTCTCTTCGGCCTCATCTGGATCGCCTACCCCCTTACCCTCGTCCCCCTCCTTTGGAAGCGCGAGGACGGCATCGCCCTCGTCCTCCTCCTCATGCTCTCCGTCTGGGCCGGCGACACCGCCGCCCTCTACATCGGCCGAGCCTTCGGCCGCCACAAGCTCGCCCCCCACCTCTCCCCCGGCAAAACCTGGGAAGGCTCCGCCGCCTCTATCCTCGGCTCCCTCCTCGCCGCCGGCGTCCTCATCGTCATTTCAGACCAGCTCTCCGCCCACGGCAACACCCTCATCCACATCTCCGAGCCCGTCTGGCAGACCCTCGCCCTCGCCGCCATCCTCAACATCGCCGCCCAGCTCGGCGATCTCCTCGAGTCCGCCGTCAAACGCGGCGCCGGCGTCAAGGACTCCGGCACCATGCTCCCCGGCCACGGCGGCATCCTCGACCGCATCGACGCCCTCCTCCTCGCCGCCCCCGTGCTCTGGTTCGCCCTGCTCCTTAAAGAAACCTTCGGCCTAGGCCGCTTCTGATCTCGCCACACTCCCCGCTTTCCTCGAAAACTATCTCCTTGCACGCCTCCCTCGCTCGTGCGATAACTACGTCATGCGTAGTACGCGCAACGTAGCAAACCCGAAACCCGACCCCAAACCGGGCCACTACTCCGACCCGCCCATGCTCGTCCTCGCCAGCCTCGCCAGCGGACCCAAGCACGGACACGCCATGATCGAAGACATCGACCACCTCTGTGGAACCCGTCTTGGCCCGGGAACGCTCTACGGCGCCATCGCCCGCCTCGAGCAGCAGGGTTGGATCGAGCCACTCCCGCCCGTGGACCGCCGCCAGCCCTATCGCATCACCGCCGATGGCCTCCGCGTCCTGCGCGCCCGCCTGTCCACCCTCGAACGCTTCACCCAAGCCAGCTTGGGCCGCCTCGAGGTCCTATGAATCCCCGCCTCGCTCACCTTCTAGTTCGTCTTTATCCGGCACGGTGGAGAGACCGCTTAGCCAACGAGTTCGAGGCCTTTCTCGAAACCGGCCCCGGCGACCTCGCAACCGCCGCGAACGTCATCGCTTCAGCCCTATCGGAACACGTCTTTCCAACCCATGGAGCAGGAGCAGCCACAATGAACCAGGATCCCCCTTCCTTCGCCGTCATCACCCGGCAGCCGAGCGCCTTTCTTCCCCTGGCCATGTCCCTCGCCGCTCTGGCCCTCGTGCTCGTTCACGTTGCCATCTACGGTGCCGTTCGCGAGGTCGATGAGGGAGCTACGGGCCATCTTTGGCAGATCCTCATGGCGGCCCAGATCCCCATCGTGGCGTTTTTCGCCATCAAGGGACTTCCTCGGTCCCCAAAGCCGACGCTCAAAGTCGTCATCTTGCAGGCGGGCGCTTTGCTTGCAAACATTGCCGCCGTCTTCTTCTTCAACCTCGGCTAGCCTCTCGTCGAAGTCACGCGGGAGGGCCCGTTCAGAGAGCCCGCTTCCAGAAAGGAATCATGGATCTCCTCCCGCATAATTCGGCCCTCATCGTCATCGACGTCCAGCAGGCCTTCAACAATCCAACCTGGGGCAAGCGTAACAACCCCCAGGCAGAGCAGCGCATCGCCGATCTCCTCAGCGCCTGGCGCCGCCGCTCTATGCCCCTCATCCATATTCAGCATCGCAACCCCGCCCCGGGCAGCCTCTTCAACCCGGACGGCCCCGGTTTCCCCGTCAAACCGGAGGCCCAGCCTCTCCCCGGCGAGCCCATCCTTTACAAACGCGTCAACAGCAGCTTCATCGGTACCGATCTCGAAGCCCGTCTCCGCGCCCAATCTATCGACACTGTCGTCATCGTCGGCATCACCACCGACCACTGCTGCTCCACCACCGCCCGCATGGCCGCCAACCTCGACTTCAGGACCTACTTCGTCTCCGACGCCACCGCCACCTTCGACCGCACCTCCCCCTCCGGCCACCTCTACACCGCCGACGAAATGCACGACACCGCCCTCACCAGCCTCAACGGCGAGTTCGCCACCATCCTCACCACCGACGAACTCCTCAAGCTGCTCCCGAACCCCGCGCCCTGAGACATCCAGCTGGAGCCCAGGACTGAAGCCCAGGACTTGAAGCCCAGGACTTGAAGCCCAGGACCAAACTTTTAACTCGCAAACCAAGCATGCCGTATCATGACCACACCATGAGTACAGCTACCGCGGCCAAGAACGCAGTCGGATCCTTCCGCGAAGTAGTCCAGGACCTCCTCGTACCCGAACTGAAGGCGGTCAAGGTATCGGTTGACTCCCTTCACAGTGAGATCGGCTTCCTGCGCAGCGAGACGAAAGTCTCCTTGGACTCACTCCGCAGCGAGACAAAAGTAGCCTTGGACTCACTCCGCAGCGAGACAAAAGTATCCTTGGATTCACTCCGCAGCGAACTCAAAGGCTCCTTGGATTCACTCCGCGAGGAGGTGAAGCTCCGTGATGAGATCAGCTCTCAGGGAATGCGAAATCTATCTGAAAAGTTAGACTTTGCCATCGACATCCGCGAACGCCTCGCCACCCTCGAAGCTCGTCTCCCCCGCCAGTAACAACCACGCAAACGCTAGCTCCCTGGCCTCACCCCTATCTGCGAAAATACCCCTTGTGAAACACCTCGCAGTCCTCGGCTCGACGGGCTCCATCGGCACCTCCACCCTCTCCCTCTGCGAGTCCTTCCCCGACCGCTACCAGCCCATCGCACTCGCCGCCGGCCACAATCTCGACGTCGCTCTCGCCCAGTGCCTCCGCTGGCGCCCAAAACTCATCTCTGTCGCCAGCGAAGCCCTCGCCGCCCAACTCTCCTCCCGTCTTAAACAAAATGGCCTCACGCAGGTAGAAGTCGTCCACGGCACCCCCGGCGCCGTCCAGGTCGCCACCCTCCCCGAGGTCGACTTCGTCGTCTCCGCCATCGTCGGCGTCGCTGGCCTCGAGGCAACCTACGAGGCGATCCTCGCCGGCAAGACCATCGGCCTCGCCAATAAGGAATGCCTCGTCGCCGCCGGCGATCTCATCATGGCCGCCGCCCGCGAGCACAACGTCGCCCTCCTCCCCATCGACTCCGAGCACAACGCCATTCACCAGTGCCTCCGCGGCGGCAAACCCTCCGAAGTCAAGCAGATCTGGCTCACCGCCTCGGGCGGCCCCTTCCGCAACACGCCCGCCGAAGACTTCCGAAACATCACCCCGCAGCAAGCCCTCCAGCACCCCACCTGGGTCATGGGCCAGCGCATCACCATCGACTCTGCCACCATGATGAACAAGGGCTTCGAGGTCATCGAGGCCTGCCAGCTCTTCTCCCTGCCCCCCGCACAGGTCCGCGTCTCCGTCCACCCGCAGTCCACCGTCCACTCGCTGGTTGAATTCCAAGACGGCAGCATCCTCGCCCAGATCTCCGTCACCGACATGCGCCTCCCCATCCTCTATGCGCTCGCCTTTCCCGAGCGCCCCGCCGCCCCACCCGTCACCGAGACCGCACCTCCCCTCACGTTCGACCTCGCCAACCTCTCCCGTTTCGACTTTTTCCCGCCGGACCTCGACCGTTTCCCCTGCCTCCGCCTCGCCTACGAGGCCGCTGCTGCCGGCCCCTCAGCCTGCATCGCCCTCAACGCCGCCGATGAGGTCGCCGTCGCCGCCTTCCTGGAAGGCCGCATCCCCTTCCTCGGCATCCCGCGTACAATCGAAGCGGTGCTGAGCCAAACCCCTTTCGCCGCGCCTTCGTCTATCAAAGAGGTGCTCGCGGCCGACGTCGCCGCCCGCGCTCGGGCCGCCGATCTCATCGCGCATCTCACACCCGCCGGCGTCTGACGTCCCGCACCCCGAGGCCCCTCTCCCGCATGTCCACCATCCTTGAACTCCTCGTCGTCCTCGGCATCATGGTCCTCGTCCACGAGTTCGGCCACTTCGCCGTCGCCAAACTCTGCGGCATCCGCGTCGAGGTCTTCTCCATCGGCTTCGGCAAACGCCTACTTGGCTTCCGCCGCGGCGACACCGACTACCGCCTCTCCGTCCTTCCCCTCGGCGGGTACGTCAAAATGGCCGGCGACAACCCCGGCGAAGCTCCCTCAGGTGACCCCGGCGAGTTCAACGCCCACCCCCGCTGGCAGCGCATCCTCGTCGCCCTCGCCGGCCCCGTCGCCAACTTCATCCTCGCCTTCGCCCTCATGACCGGCGTCTCCATGCTCCACAATGAGGTGCAGGAGTACCTCTCCGGTCCCGCCCACACCGACTACATCACCCGCAACTCGCCCGTCGCCCGCACCGGCATCCAGGCCGGCGACACCATCGTCCACTACGACACGGTCGAGAACCCCACCTGGGAGCAGGTCAACATCCGCTCTCTCCTGAACCTCAACCAGAAAATCCCCTTCTCCTACATCCACGACGGCCAGCGCACAGACACCACCTTCACCGTCGAGAACAAGGGAGCCGCCGAAGACTTCTCCCCAGACAAGCTCGGCTTCATTCCCAAAGTTCAGCAGACGCCCGTTCAGGTGCTCAGCCTTGCCGGTGAAGAGAGCCTCCCCGCGGCCCGCGCCGGCATGCAGCCCGGAGACCAGATCGCATCCATCGACGGCCTCCACCTCCACTCCGTCTTCGCCCTTCTCGCCTACCTTCAGGACACCGCCGGCAAGCCCGTCTCTCTTGTCATCGACCGTCATGGAACCAGCATCCCCATCGGACTGACGCCCGTTCTCGGTGACGCCGGCGACCGATCCAAGCACTTCCAAATGGGCTTCCGCCCCGTCCAGCCCCCCGCCAAGGTCGAACGCCTTCCCTTCGGCAAGGCCGTCGTCGCGTCCTGGAGCTTCAACAAGAAAGCCGCCCTCCTGATCGGCGAAGTCCTCCATCGCATGTTCACCCGCCAGGTCTCCGTCCGCTCCCTCTCCGGACCTATCGGCATCGGCAGCCAGATCCATGAGGCCGTCGGGATGCCCGGGTGGATGCCGCTCATCGGCATGATGGCCTACATCTCCCTCAACCTCGGCATCTTCAACCTCCTCCCCATCCCCATCCTCGATGGTGGCATGATCCTCTTTCTCCTCATCGAATCCATCATGCGCCGCGACGTCAACCAGCAGATCAAGGAGCGCGTCTACCAGGTCGCCTTCGTCTGCCTTGTCGTCTTCGCCGCCTTCGTCATCTTCAACGACATCACCAAGCTCAGCTTCTTCACCAAAATGAAGTCCTGAGCTGGTGTTTCCATCTCGCGTTACTATGGAGACAAGATGAGCGAAAACGTTCTCCAAACCCTGCAGCATCTCATCCAGGATGTCATCGCACCCGACGTGCGTGAACTGAAAGTCCGCCTCACGTCGCTTGAAAAGCAGTTCGATACACGTGTGACATCGCTTGAAAAGCAGGTCGATATCCGCTTCGACGCCCTCGATCAGAAGAATGATGGACAGTTCAAAGCCCTCATGTCGGCCATTGCTGAATCGAAAGCGCAGGCCGAACTCACCAACATGCGCGTGCTGGCAGCTCTTAGCGAGCGTGTCGCCGTGCTGGAATCACAGCGCCACTAAGATAGCAGCGCAGTCTCGCTACGCGCCCGCCGCACCCCGTTCAGCGTCATCCGGATCACCACCGCCACCAGCAGCAGCACCAGCAGCACAAATACACTTCCCTCCGGCCCCGTCGCCCCTCCCGACAGATTCGGCCTCCCCACCGGGTGCGACGCCAGCAAGTGGTGCTGCATCATGATCCCGCTGTCCGCCACCCCATACAGAAACGACTGCGCCCAGTCCCACGCCGCATGGAACCCGATCGCCCACCACAGCGATCCCGTCCGCCACAGGCTGAATGTAAACACCAGGGCCGCCGCTCCCGCCGTCAGCAGGCCTATCGACGACTCGCCCGGATTCGACCTGTGCCCCAGCCCGAACACGAACGACAGAATCACCGCCGCCGTCCAGAAGCCCCAAGCATCGCGATTCAACCCGAGCCTATCCCGGTGCGACCTCTTCAGAACCGCTCCGTAAATTCCCGAAAACCCCCGAGCCAGCGTGAACTGGAGATAGCCTCGCAGGAAATACTCCTCGAATAGCCCCACCAGCAGAAACCCCACCGCCCACTCCGCACCGAAGCGCACAATCGCTTCACCCGTCAGCAATCGCCCGTCAAAGACCAGCAGGTGCGCCCCCCGAAGCAATGCCATCAGCAGTGACAAGAACACGAGCCCCCAAACCAGCCCTGCCACAAATTGACGCGCCCCGCCCCTCGTGCGACCGATCCCGTAAGCCGCCAGCGGCCGGCGCTCGATCCGCGACATAGCCACCGAAGCCAGCACCACCATCAGAAACAGAACCCCATCCCTGCGAACGGCGGAACGCACGCTCTGCTCCCGGGTCCGCGCCGATGCGCTCGCTGCAGGGGAGTGCTGATCACTGATCAGACGGTGCCCCGGAATAATCAAAGCCGCCAGCAGCAGCAGAAACAGCAGCAGGCTCCATCCCGCACGCAAACCATCCGCTCCAAACAGGACACGCCGCATCGCGCTCGGAAGAACCTTGTCGGCCTCCGCCCCGCCCCGCTCCATCCCCATAGTCTCCGGCAACACCGCGTCCTTCCGCGTCAGCTCGTCTTCAGGCAAAGGTGTGACTCCGTTCCTTGTGCGATCCTTCGAATAGTACCTGTTGCCCGCGCTGCGGCTTCGGGCGACTCACTTCGGAGGACGGGCTTGCGCATCTTCTACCACGATCACTGCTTCGACGGAGCCTGCTCCGCATCTCTCTTCACCCGCTTCCACCGCGAGTGCATCGGCAACGCCTCGACCTACGAGTACCGCGGCCTCGTCCACCGCGCCGGCTCCCTCTTCGACGAGTCCGAGTTCGCCCCCAACGGCGAGAACGCCATCGTCGACTTCAAGTACTCCGCCTCACCCCGCGTCACCTGGTGGTTCGATCACCACCTCAGCGCCTTTCTCTCCCCCGAGGACCAAGCCGCCTTCGAACGGACCCAGGCAGACACACCCGAGACCACGCATAAGTTCTTCGACCCCACCTACATCTCCTGTACCGCCCTCATCGCCCACGTCGCCAGCACCCGCTTCGGGATGGACGTCTCCCCCCTCCAGGACCTCATCTACTGGGCCAACATCGTCGACGGTGCGAAGTACACGAGCGCAAAATCTGCCGTCGAAATGCAGGAGCCCGCCATGAAGCTCACCATGATCATCGAGAGCTCGCCCGACGACGAGCTCGTCAAACGCATCATCCCCCTGCTCACTGAGATGTCTCTTCAGCAGATTCTCGACCAGCCTTTCGTCCAGCAACTGCTAGGTCCACTTATGGATCAGCATCGCGCCGCCATCGATCTCATCCGCTCCCGATCCGTGGTCGAGGATGGCGTCATCACCTTCGACATCATGGACCAACCCACCGACGGCTACAACAAATTCATCCCCTACTACCTCCATCCGGAGGGCACCTACAACATCGGTCTCAGTCGGTCCAGCTTCCGCACCAAGGTCGCCGTGGGAACCAATCCATGGACCCCGCTTCCCGCCACAGACCTCGTCAACCTCGCCGCCATCTGCGAACGCTATGGTGGGGGCGGTCACGCGCGCGTGGGCGCGATCAGCTTCCCTCCCGACCGCGAACAGGAGGCCCGATCCGCGGCAGCACAGATCATTGCCGAACTGCAAAGCAGCCTTCGCACTCTCAAACCCGCTGCGGTCTAAACTCGAACTAATGGCATCGCAGCCTCCCCCTCCCCAGGACCTCCTCGCCTTCACCCGCAGCCAAACGGTAAGCGACCCCGTCGGCGACCCTCCGGGAGGCGTGCATCTCCCCATCTCGCGCCGGTTCGTCCGGTTTTCCGCTATCGCCGTCGTCATACTCTGCATACTTCTCGTCGCTGCCCTTGTCGCTGGCCGGCTCTGGATGCGCCACGCGATGATCGGCGCTCTTCCGCAACTCGACGGCAGCCTCTCCGTCGCCGGCCTCCAGGCTCCCGTATCGATCGAGCGCGATCCGCACGGCGTCCCCACCATCCGCGCATCCTCGATGGACGATCTCATCTTCGCGCAGGGATACATCACCGCCTCCGATCGCCTCTTCCAGATGGACTCCATACGCCGCCACGCCGCAGGCGAACTCGCCGAGATCCTCGGTTCAGGCCTCCTCCAGCACGACCGTATGCAGCGCACGCTCCAGATCCGCTCCGCCGCAGACCGTGCCATCGCCGAGCTTCCAGCAGAGCAGCTTCACTGGCTCGACATCTACGCCGCTGGCGTCAACGCTGCCGCCGATGCCATGCACGACCACCTGCCCATCGAGTTCCGCGTCCTCAACTACCGGCCCAGGCCCTGGCTCCCGCGAGACAGCCTCCTGGTCTCGCTTGCCATGTTTGAAGACCTCACCAACGGCTTCCCCGAAAAGCTCAACCGCGAAGCTCTCACCGCGCGCCTGGCCGCAGACTCCCCACCCGACCTCCGCGCGCAGCTCCTCTCTGATCTCTTCCCCGTCGGCTCATGGCGCGACCACCCGCCCAGTCAGCCGGTTCCCGATCTCACCGCGCCCGTCGACGAGATCCCGCCTGTCCCTCTCGACGACTCCCAGGTAAAGCTCCGGCCTCCCGCTCTCACGCCCCGCTCCACCGTCGAAGACCTCGCCGCCCTCACACAATCCCTCGCTCCCTCCCCCTGCCCCGCCTGTCGCGCCGGCTCCAATAACTGGGTCGTCTCCGGCGCCCACACCGCCTCCGGCCAGCCGCTGCTCTCGAACGACATGCACCTCACCCTCTCCGTCCCGGGAATCTGGTACGCCGCCAACCTCGAAGCTCCCCTCCCCGGCTCCGCCGATCCCTTCCACGTCGCCGGCGTCACCCTTCCCGGCACCCCCTTCGTCATCGTCGGCCACAACCAGCACGTCGCCTGGGGCTTCACCAACCTCGGCGCCGACGTCCAGGATCTCTACCTCGAACACACCCGCGGCTCGGGCGTCAGCCAGGAGTTCCAAACCGTCGACGGTAACTGGCGCCCTATGCTCCACAAACGTGAACTCATCCACGTGCGCGGGGGCGCGGACCAGACTCTCGACGTCCTCGCCACGGAGCACGGCTCCGCCGCCACGCCGGTCATCTCGCCCATGATCCCCACCGAGACCCGGCCCGTCTCCCTTCGCTGGGTCATCTACGATCCCGGCACCCTCACCAGCCCTTTCTTCAGCATCGACTCCGCCGCCGACGCGCCCGCCCTAGCGCGCGCATTCGAGGCCTTCGGCGGCCCCGCCCAGAACCTCGTCTACGCCGACGGCCACGGGCACATCGGTTACCACAGCACCGGCCATATCCCGTTACGTGGCTCCGTGCTCTCGCCCTCTCCGCTCAGCCCCGTCCCCACCGACGCCACCGCGGCGGACGCGCCCTCCCACGAGTGGGCAGGCTACCTCCCCTACGATCAACTTCCCCAGACCGTCGACCCGCCCGGCGGCATCCTCGCCACGGCCAACGCCCGCATCACGCCCGACGCCTACCCCTTCCCGATCACCGGCAACTGGTCCGACCCGTACCGCAACCAGCGCATCTGGAAGCTCCTCTCTGGCCGCCAGAAGCTGTCCCCGGCCGACATGCTGGCCATTCAGGGCGACGTCTACTCCGATCCCGATCGCGTCATCGCGCAACGCATGGCCTACGCCATCGATCACGCCACAGATAACGCCAACCTCCACAGCGATCGGAAACGCCTTCATCAGGCAGCAGATCTCCTCCGCTCCTGGAACGGCAAGGTCAGCAGCGACTCCCCCGCCGCCGCCATCGTCGACACCGCCCGGGCCGCACTCTGGCCGATGATCCTCACCCCCAGGCTCGATGCCTCAACTCCCGCGTCGAACGCATCCGGCCCCAGCCCAAAACCCTGGCAGCTCTATCTCTGGGGCGAGCGCGCCTTCGCCGAAGAGCAGATCATCGTCCACGCCCCCGCCCGCTGGCTTCCACCCGGATACTCCACCTGGGATGATCTCCTCGCAGCCGCCGTGAATCAGGGCCTCACCGACGCCCACGCTCCCTCGATCCTCGGCGCTTGGCGCTTCGGCAAGGCCCACCCTCTCGAGATCCGGCATCCCCTCTTCGCCCAATCGGCCCTGCTCAGCCGCCTCGTCGGCCTCCCCACCGGCATCACCTCACAGGCCCAGAGCGGTAACGGGACAACCATCAAACAAGTAGGTCGCAGCTTTGGTCCATCCGAGCGGTTCACCGCCGATCTCGCCAATCTCGACGGGAGCACCCTCAACCTCGTGCTTGGCGAATCCGGCAACCCAGCGTCCCCCTTCTTCCTCGATCAGTTCCCGGCATGGCTCCGCGTCTCGACCTTCCCTCTCCCGTTCACAGACGCAGCCACCCGCTCTGCCGCCACACACTCCCTGACTCTCAACCCACGCTGATGCCCGCTCGTGTCGTCACCGTAAGTCTCAGTCAAACTCACACCTTCAGCAAGCACCCGCAGCCGCAGATCCACCTCCTCGCCGGCTTGGGGGTCGAGGGAGACGCCCACTGCGGCGTCACCGTCCGCCATCGCTACCTCGCCCGGCGCGATCCTACCCGCCCCAACCTGACGCAGGTCCACCTGCTGCACACGGAATTGCTCGAAGCCCTTCGCAACTCCGGCTTTCCCCTCCTTCCCGGCGATCTCGGCGAAAACATCACCACCTCCGGCATCGATCTGCTCACCCTGCCCACATCCACCCACCTCCACATCGGTCCCGAGGCAGTCGTCAAGATCACCGGCCTGCGAACTCCCTGCGTCCAGATGAATCGCCTCCACCCCGGCCTCATGGCCGCCGCCTTCACCTCCTCGTCCCCGGGCAAAAGATCACCGCGAGCAGGCGTGATGAGCATCGTGCTCCGCAGCGGCATCGTCGCTCCGAACTGTCCCATCGCAATCGAGCTCCCTCCCCTCCCACACCAGCCCATGAAATGCGTCTAGCTCCTTCGCGAAAGCCCGGCCCATACGCTAACCTCGACCCATGATCCGCCGCCGCCTTCACCTCCTCGTCATCCCGGTCGCGGCCACCTTCGCTGTTCTCCCTCTCCTCGTCAACGGCTGTTCCTGCGGACACGACTTCGACTTCCACCTTCTCAACTGGCTCGAAGCCGCAAAACAGATTGCCGCCGGAAACCTCCATCCGCACTGGGCCTTCACTCCCGCCTACAACGCCGGCGAACCTCGCTTCACCTTCTACCCACCCCTCTCCTGGACCATCGGCGCCGTCCTCACGCTCATCTCTCGGCACGTTCCCCGAATCTCGCCCGGCGAGGCCTTCGCCTACGTTCCCATCCTCTACACCTGGATCGCCCTCTGTTCAGCAGGTCTGGCCGCCCACGGTCTGGTGCGCCGCTTCACCACACCCGCCGCCGCCCTCATCGCGTCCACTCTCTATCTCACCAACCCCTACACGCTCTTCACCGCATACGAACGCAGCGCCTACGCCGAGCTTCTCGCAGCCGCATGGATCCCTCTGCTCCTCCTCGCCATCCTCCCCTCCGGCTCCATCCCTCCGGGCGCCCCCCGCACCCAGCCAATCTCCATCCCCCTCCTCGCCCTCGCCGTGGCTCTTCTCTGGCTCACCAACGCCCCCGCCGCCGTCATGGGCTGCTACGCCCTGGCCCTCCTGGCCGCTCTCCAACTCGCCCACCTGTACTGGAAGGCCCGCAGCTTCCGCGCACTTCTCGATCCCGCGGGTCGAGTCCTCGCCGGCACCTCGCTCGGCCTCGCCATCGCCGCCTTCTACATCGTCCCCGCCCAATTCCAGCGCCGCTGGGTCGAGATCACCATGACCGCAGTCCCCGGCATGCGCATCGCGGACAACACCCTCTTCCACCACACCGGCGACCCGGCCCACGACGCCGTCCTCCACACCACCAGCCTCCTCGCCGTCCTTCTCCTCACCCTCACCTCCGCCGCCCTCCTCTTCGCATGGCGCTCCAAGCAAGCGCACACAACCGTCGGCACCAGCACCCGACCACCTGGCTTGCCCAAGCACCTCCTGCCCTCGCTGGCCATCCTCACCGCCATCATCGCCCTCCTGCTCACCCCATTCGCAACCCTCATCTGGCGCCTCGTCCCCGAGCTCGCCTTCCTCCTCTTCCCCTGGCGCATGCTCGCCATCGTCGCCGCCGTCCTCGCCCTCACCGTCGCCATCCTCCTCCGCGAGCTTCCCCTCCGCCCGCCCGCCACCATCGCCCTTGCCCTTCTCATCCCCGCTGCCCTCACCCTCGGCACCTATCGCAGCTTCGCCCAGCAGTGCGATCCAGAAGACGCCCCGGAGGCCCAACTCGCTGCCTCCCAATCCGGCCGCGGCTTTGAGCAGACCGACGAATACACCCCCATCCCCGCCGACAACGACGCCCTCCAGCAGGACGCCCCACCCTTCCAGCTCCTCCCGCTCCCCAACAGCCCCGAAGCCGACGCCCCCCAAAGCTCCTCCCCGCCTAACCCACAAGCCCCCACCCAGACCGCACCGCCCGGCCCAGCCCCCACCCACCTCGACCTCGACCTCCCCGCCCCCGGCGAGCTCGTCCTCAACCTCCGCGACTACCCCGCCTGGCGTGTCGACCGCAACGGCGCCCCCATCACCGATCGCATCGGGCGCGACGACGGCCTCCTCGCCTTTACCCTCCCCGAAGGCCACTCACACCTCGAGCTCACCTATCGCACCACCCCCGACCAGCGTCTCGGCGATGCCATCTCCGCCATCGCGCTCTGCATCTCCGCCCCGCTCGCGTACACCTCCATCCGCCGCCGCCGCCGCCGCCGCCGCGAGCGCCGCGCCCGCGTCTCCGGCAGAGTGCGCTGATATCATCGACCATCGATGAGCTCCCCCGTCCAAGACCTGATTCACTCCGGCGCCGAGCGCACCGATCGCGCCCTCGATCGCCTTCTTCCCTCGCCCGACACCCCCCCTCACTCCATCCATCGCGCCATGCGCCACAGCGTCTTCGCCGGCGGCAAGCGCCTGCGGCCTATCCTCTGCTTTGAAGCCTGGCGCATGTGCACCCCGCACGGCCAGGGGGAACAGGCCGCCGCCGATCTCGGTGCCGCCATCGAAATGCTGCACACCTACTCGCTCATCCACGATGACCTTCCCTCGCTCGATAACGACGACCTCCGCCGCGGCCAGCCCACCTGCCATAAAGTCTTCGGAGAAGCCATCGCGATCCTCGCCGGAGACGCACTCCAGACCATCGCCTTCGGCACGGTCGCCCGCCTGGACTGCCCAGCCGCCACTGCCGTCGAAGTCCTTCGCGAGGTCGCCAGCGCCATCGGCACCGGTGTCGGGCCCCTGCCCACCAGGCCCGATCGCGACCTCCCCCCCGGCCTGGCCCCCGGTATGATCGGCGGCCAGGTCGTCGATCTCGAGTCCGAAGGTCATCCGCCCACAGCCGAGCTTGTCGAGCAGATCCACCGTGCCAAAACCGGAGCCCTCATCATCGTCTCCATCGTCGCCGGAGGCCACCTCGCCGGCGCTTCCCACCACACCATCGATCGCCTCCGAACCTTCGGCCAGAACGCCGGCCTCGCCTTCCAGATCGTGGACGACGTCCTCGACATAACCCAGGTGTCCGGCCAGCTCGGAAAGACCGCCGGCAAGGATACCGCGAGCACAAAAGCCACATGGCCCGCCATCTATGGCGTCGACCGTTCGCTCGCGGATGCTCGCGATCTCATCGCAGGCGCCTTCGCCGCTCTCGACCCCTTCGGAGCAGCGGCCGATCCTCTCAAAGGCCTCGCCCAATACCTTGTGGATCGCAAGAATTAGCCGCCCGCCAAACATGCTCACCGAAGCTCACGTTCGAGAGGCTCTTCGCGACTGCTACGACCCCGCTCTGCCCTGCAACCTCGTCGACCTCGGTCTCGTCCTCTCGGTATCCGTCTCGCCAGATCCAGACGCACCCGGTGTTGGCATCCCCGGAGTTCCACCAAAGTCCCGCGTCTCCATCCAAATCATCCTCACCAATCCCTCGGAGGCCGCCGAAGCGCAGGTCACCGCGCAGATCGTCAATCGCCTCGCAGGCCTGGAAACCGTCAGCGTCACTTCCGTCACCGTCCTTCCCGAACCGCCGTGGAATCCCGGCCGAATCTCTCCCGCGGGTCGCAAGCTTTTAGGGCTCGACGGCAACCCCGGCCTGGTGCAGATCCGGTAAATGAAATCGACTCCCAAACGGCCCGCTCGCAAGCTGCAACTCGTCAAACCAGCCTCGACCAATGGCCGCCCCCTTCACCCCTTCGACGTCGGTCACGGCACCGAGACCGGCGGCCTGATCCCGGCAGCACAACTCCTCACCGGCCACCCCAGCGACAAGCACGTCACCGCCTACTACGGCGTGGCACCCTCCATCCTCCGATCTCTCCTGGATCTCTGGCTCCATCGCACCGCACCCATCTCCCCCATCGATCGGTACACCTTCCTCGATATCGGCGCTGGCAAGGGGCGAGCCATGCTCGTCGCCGCTGAATCTCCCTTTCTCGAAGTCGTAGGCGTAGAGCTGAACCCCACCCTCGCCGACATCGCGCACAAAAACATCGCAATCGCAATCCATCACGACATGGAGATCGAAATCCAGCAGCTCCTCTCGCCCATCCGCCTCGTGCAAGGCGACGCACTAACCCTCGATCTCCCCGAAACTCCCACGCTTGCCCTTCTCTTCCACCCCTTCGAGGCCCCGCTCTTGCGCCGATTCATTCGGCGGATCGAAGCCCAGTTCGCGACCCGGCCCGGCCATCTCGACCTCCTCTACATCAACGCCGAGCACGGGGCCGTCTTCGATCGCCACCCCGCCTTCCGCCAGCTCTGGCACGGCCCGGTCGCGATGTCCACCGAGGATCACCTCGCAGACCTGCGCGAGATCTCCGAACAGGCCGAGTACGGATCAACAGGCGATGAACTGTGCGCCATCTATCGCTACGTCGGCCGTTCCGCTTGACCCATTCCGGCGCGTGAACGTCAGGCCCTCTACTTGATGAAGTAGCCCGCGAGTCGCCAGCTTCCGTCCTTGCCCAGCGCTGAGGTTACTGTCTCCACTGCCTCTTTTTTGTGCTCGAAGCTCGTCTGGTACTGGACCACGACGTACTCTCCATCGGGCGCACCCGGCAAGCTCTTGGAGTACTTCGCATTCGTCAGCTTGCGGCTCTCCACCTTTCCCAGCGGAGACCGAACCGCTCCAATCGCCCTCGCCCAGTTCTCTTCCGTGATCGCCGCCTGGAATGCCGGTGACGCAGCCTTCCAGCTCTCCGCGTATCAATCGCACGGCAACACCCCGATCCGCTCCTCCGCGCACAGCCCCATCATCTCCCGCTCCTCCTCCCGGTACAGCAGGTTGTAGTGGTTCTGTATCGACACAAACCTGGTCCACCCATGCCGGTCCGCCAGATACAGCGCCTTCGCAAACTGCCAGGAGAACATCGACGACGCTCCGATGTACCTGACCTTCCCAGCCTTCACCGCATCGTGCAGCGGCTCCAGCGTCTCTTCAATCGGCGTCTCAGGGTCCCATCGGTGAATCTGGTACAGATCCACATACTCCATCCCCAGCCGCCGCAGACTCTGCTCCAGCTCGAAGACGATCTCTTTCCTCGACAGCCCCTTTCCGTTCGGCCCCTCCCGCATCACCCCTTGTACCTTGGTCGCGACCACCACGTCCTCGCGCCGCACGTGCTCCTTCAAAAACCGACCCAGCACCTCTTCGCTCGCCCCGCTCGAGTAAAGCGTCCATGCGTGTCTTCCAATCGTCTGCGGGTCGCCCTCCGGAGCCTTCCCATACGTCATGCACCCAATGGCAGATCCTCGAAACCTTCAACCCCGTCCGGCCCACATTGACAAACTCCATGCGCTCCCTCACTCCCACATCCCTGCTCAGGGTCCGTTCCCGTTTGTCATGGGATGCAACCGCAACCCCTATCGTCCTCACCGATTCGCTGGTCACGTCGCCGGTTGGGTAATTCCCTCCGCTGCGCCCAAGCAATGGCACATTCGCTGCAGCACGGGTGCTTCGGTTCGCGTAAAATTAGCTTGTCCGCCGACCGCTGTCCATGCGCCTTCGCTCCTCTCAGTTCGTCTTCCTTCTGCTGCTCGTCTGTTCCGTGCAGGGCAGGGACGGCTACGCGCTCCATCTGACGGCTGATGCAGTCTCCGGTCCAACCAGTACCGAACTCAGACACGACAAGACCACTTCGGTCGCCGCCCCGCTCAGCTTTCCGGCAAGCAGGCCTGCCAAGCTCCCTCCACCCGAGACGCGCCTCGACGCAGCCTCCCTTGCGGCGCATAGCGCTCCCTGGTCCATGCGTTGCCCCGCTCTTGAGTCGGCAGCCGTATCCAGCTTCACCGGATTCCGTCGCGCCTAGACTTTCGCCCGCTGCCCGCGAGCCTCCGCCCGTCTTAAGCCGCGTCAGAACCCCAAAGCTTCCGGACAACCCTCCCCTCTCACACGCATCCGCCGCGCCCCTTCCAAAGGAATCCTTTCGTGATCAACAAAGCCATCGCCAAGGTCTTCGGCACCAGTAACGAACGCGCGATAAAACGCCTCCTCCCCATTGTCGGGAAGATCAACGCCCTCGATGCCGGCGTCCAGGCCCTCTCTGACGAACAGCTCCGTGAGAAGACTTGGGAGTTCCGCCAACGCATTGCCGACGCCGTCGCCAAAGTAAACATTCCCGCAGACCCCATCGAGGCTCGTTCCACCGAGGTCCGGGACGCCGTCTACGCCGCGGAAAAGATCGCGCTTGACGACCTCATGCCGGAAGCCTTCGCCGTCGTTCGCGAGGCTGCCCGCCGCTCCGTCAGCATGCGCCACTTCGACGTTCAGCTCATCGGTGGCGCCGTCCTCCACTCCGGCAAAATCGCCGAGATGAAGACCGGCGAAGGCAAGACCCTCGTCGCAACGCTTCCCTGCTACCTCAACGCCCTCGCCGGTCGCGGCGTGCACGTCGTCACCGTGAACGATTACCTCGCCAAACGCGACGCCGAGTGGATGGGCAAGATCTACGGCTTCCTCGGCCTCACCGTCGGCGTTATCGTTCACGACCTCTCCGACGAGCAGCGCCGCGAAGCTTACGGCTCGGACATCACCTACGGCACCAATAACGAGTTCGGCTTCGACTACCTCCGCGACAACATGAAATTTGATCTCGCCGATCAGGTGCAGCGCGGCCATTACTACTGCATCGTCGACGAAGTGGACTCCATCCTCATCGACGAGGCACGCACCCCCCTCATCATCTCCGGCCCCACCGACCAGACCACCGACAAGTACGCCCGCGTCAACACCATTATCCCCAATCTCGAACTCGGCGAACTCATCGAGAGCCTCGAGGAGAAGACCTGGTCCGGAGACTTCGTCGTCGACGAAAAAGCTCGCGCCATCACCGTCACCGACGAGGGCTGGGAGAAGATCGAGACGCTCCTCGGCATCGGCAACATCGCCGACCCCGAAAACTGGGATCTCAAGCACCACGTCGAGGTCGCCATCAAGGCCCACAACCTCTACAAGCGCGACGTCGAATACGTCGTCAAGGATGGCGAGGTCATCATCGTCGACGAGTTCACCGGTCGCCTCATGCCCGGTCGCCGCTGGTCCGATGGCCTCCACCAGGCCGTTGAGGCTAAAGAAGGCGTCGCCATCCGCAAGGAGGACCAGACCCTCGCCACCATCACCTTCCAGAACTACTTCCGCATGTACAAGAAGCTCTCCGGCATGACCGGCACCGCCGAGACCGAGGCCGCCGAGTTCGACAAAATTTACAAGCTCGATATCGTCGTCATCCCCACCAATCGCAAGATGCTTCGGCTGGAAAATCAGGACGTCGTCTTCCGCACCGCGAAAGAGAAATACTTCGCCGTCGCCGACGAGATCAGCCGCCTGCATGATCTCAAGCAGCCCGTCCTCGTCGGCACCACAAGCATCGAAAAATCCGAGCTCCTCTCCGAGATCCTCAAGCGCAAGGCCGTTCGGCACGTCGTCCTCAACGCAAAATTCCACGAGAAAGAAGCCGAGATTGTCGCCCAGGCCGGTCGCCTCGGCATGGTCACCATCTCCACCAACATGGCCGGCCGCGGCACCGACATCCTGCTCGGCGGCAACCCCGACTTCATGGCCCGCCAGGACCTCGTCCGCAAGTCACAGGCCCGCGCCGTCTCCGCCGCCGAAGGCGCTATCTCTCCCATCGCCGGCCCCGGCATGTTTCGCTTCTACTACTCCGGCCAGGAGTTCGAAACGACTCAGGATGCCTGGGAAGCAGCTATCGCCGCTCACGCCGGCGCCGCCCAGGTGGAACACGACGCCGTCATCGCGACAGGCGGTCTCCACATCCTCGGCACCGAGCGCCATGAGTCCCGCCGCGTGGACAACCAGCTCCGAGGCCGGGCGGGCCGGCAGGGCGATCCCGGCGCTTCACGCTTCTATCTGTCCCTCGAAGACGACCTCATGCGCATCTTCGCGCGCGAGTGGGTCTCCACCCTGCTCCAGCGCCTCGGCATGGAAGAGGGCGTCCCCATTGAAAGCGGCATGATCTCCCGCCGTATCGAGGCCGCCCAGAAGGCCGTAGAATCCCAGAACTTCGAGTCCCGCAAGCACGTCCTCGAGTATGACGACGTCATGAACAAGCAGCGCGAGGCAGTCTATGGCTTGCGCCGCCAACTCATGGAAGGCGTCGACCAGAAACAGCTCATCACCGAGGACTACCTCTCCACCATCCTCTCCAACATCCTCGACGAGAACGCTCCCGAAAAGGCGCACGCCGACACCTGGAAGACCGAGGCCCTCTTCAACCAGATCTTCGACCTCTTCGGCGGCCGGCTCGAGACCGAGGTCGACATCCACGCCCTCAATCGGCACGAACTCGGCGAAGCCCTCTTCGAAAAGCTTCAGGGGCGATACAACATTAAGGAGCAGATCCTCAGCCCGGCGACCATGCGTTACCACGAGCGCATCGTCATGCTCTCCGTCCTCGACGGCCTCTGGAAAGACCACCTGCTCTCCATGGACCACCTCAAGGAAGGCATCGGCCTTCGCGGGTACGCCCAGCAGGACCCGCTCGTCGCTTACAAAAAAGAGTCCTTCGAGATGTTCGAAGCCATGATGATGCGCTTCCAGGAAGACACCACACGCCACCTCTTCCGCATGCAGATCATCGGTCCCGACGGCACCCCCATCGAGACTCCCGAACAGTTTCAGCAGGTCCAGCTTCAACAGGCGCACATGCAGGCTCAGCAGCTGGCTCTCCTTCAAGCACAGCAGCAGTTCCAGCATCCGCCGATGCTTGACCCCGGAGCCTCTCCTTCTTCGCAGCCCGGCAACCAGCCGTCTTCTCCTGTCTTGCCGCCCGACGCACCGGATAAGCCAGAGAACCTGCCGCCACTCAAACCGCAGCCAAAGCCCACCCGCTCCAAAGCGCCGACCACTACCATCGACGCCCTCGAGCGCGAGTTCGAACGCAAAAAGCAGCGCGAGCTCGATCAGTCCCGTTCCGCCGGCTCCGTAAACGGCTCGTCGAACGGAAGCTCCCCACGACTGATCGGCGAGAAGGTGGGTCGTAACGATCCCTGCCCCTGCGGCTCCGGCAAGAAGTTCAAAAAGTGCCACGGCGCGGAGGCCTGATCTCCACTTGCAGCATCAGTACTGCCAGCGTTAAATCCCGGCCGCCTTCTCCAGATCGTCCAGAAGGAGCTTGCCCTTGGTCGCCAGCGTCTTCGCTCCCGCGGCATCACCCGCCTTCAGCGCCTGCTGCGCCTGCTTCTGGAAGTTGCGGACGTTACTGACCAGCGTCGCCTGTCCTCGAGCCACCTCTGGAGACAGCGAGTTCAAGCGCTTCTCGTTCGCCGCAATCAGATCCGTGGCCTCCTTCTGCACCTTCGGATCCTGATCTCCACCCGGCGTGAACTCCCCGATCACGCTCGCGCTCTCGGCCGGTGTAACCGCCTCCGCCACCTGCACGGGCGGTGTCTCAGGCGGCGGTGTCGGCACCACCGCCTTTACCGGTGCCGGCTTGCGTCGCTGCCGCTTCGGCTCGGCCGCCCCTTCTGCCACAGGTACCGGTGGTAGATCGTCCTCATCGTCATCCCCCTCGACCATCGGCACCTCTGCCGGCCCGGGAACTTGGGCCAGCTCCACCGGCGTGAACGGCGGCAAGGCAAACGGCTGAACCTTCCGGTGCATCGCACATCCGCTCAAGGCAAACACCAGCGCAAGCGCCGGCAACGTTGCCGTTATCGCTCTCCGCAATGCTTCCGCCAGCCGCGTCAAACCCGCTCTCCAGCTTCGCGGCTCGCTCTTCCAGTCACCGTGATCTTCCGCATCTCTCCGGGTAATTGTACGATCGGCAGCCGTAGGGTGAACGTAGTCCCCCGCTCTTTGGACGTCGCATCCGTCGAGGAAAATACCTCCATCGCCCCGCCGTGCATTTGCAAAATCCGATACGTCATCGCCAAACCGATTCCGCTTCCCTTAGCCTTCGTCGTGAAGTACAGATCGAAGATACGCGGAATTACCTCTTGCGCAATCCCCTCTCCGGCGTCCACCACCTGAACCACCGCAAAGTGGTGTTCGCGCCGCATGGAAATCCGCATCGCACCGCCGTTCGGCATAGCCTGCATCCCGTTTAGCACCAGGTTCAGCAGAGCCTGTCGCATCAGCTCCGCATCAACCCTCGCGAACACCGGATCATGCGGCACGTCGACCAGCACCCGAACCCCGTTCTCCTCCATCTCCGCGCCCGTCAGCTCAACGACCGACGCCACTACGTCCCGCAGATCGCGATCCGCTAGATGCAGCTCCATGGGCCGGGAGAAGTCGGCCAGCGTCTCCACTACCCGATCCAGCCGCTGCATCTCCCCGGCCAGGATCTCCACATGCCTCTGAGCTCCATCCACCGCCAGCCCGTCAACGCCCGCCAGCTTGCTCTTCAGCAGCTCCAGATGAACCACCATCGCGTTGATCGGATTCTTCACCTCATGCCCAATCCCCCTCGTCAGGCGCCCCACCGCCGCCAGTCTCCGCGAAACCTCCAGCTCCTGCTCCAGTTGCGCCGCAGACTCTACATCCCTCAGCGTCACCAGCGTTCCCATCGCCTGCCCCGATCCCGCTCCGCCATGGATCCGATCAAGCGAGAACTGCACCTCTCGCCCGTCCTCGAGCCTCACGCTCTCCCCGCTCACCTGCCGCCCCGTGTCGAAAGCCTGCAACACCGCCGCTCCCAGCGCCGTGCTCTCATCGAAGATCTGCCCCACACTGCTGCCCACCAACTCGTGCTCCGGCGTATCCAGCAGATACGCCGCCGAGTCCGATGCCATCGCCGCTCGACCATCCTCCGTAAACAGCAGAACTCCGTCCCGCAGAGTATCCAGCATCTTGTTCAGATTGCTTCGCAGCGCCGTGTACCCGGCCTCCGTCGATCGCATCTGTTCGCCTATCCGATCAATCGATCGCGTCACCCGAACCACGGCGTCCGGCTTCGTCCCTTCCGCCTCGCCACCGGTGGTCACCTCTCCCTCCCCGCCGGCAACGCCCAGATGGTCCAGTTGCCGGCTGATCTGCTCAAGTGGATTCAGGGCGAGATTCGCCAGCAGCGCAGCTGCGACCATCGAGGTAAATCCCGCCATGGCCGCAAATACCAGGGCCGTCCGGAGCCAGGGCTCATAGGACGCCCGCAAAAGCGATGATCTGACCCCGAGATGCACCAGCAGAAACGGCTTTCCATTCCTTTGGATTGATTCCGAAAGGTCGAGCACCCGGGGTTTTCCGAAGAGCTCTGTCGTTTGAGCCCAGAAATTATCCTCTTTCACTCGCCCAAGCTCGGATCGGACTGGCGCCTTCTGGCCCCAGAAATCCGGATCCGTGCTCACCACCGTCACACCCGCGGTGTCCGTTACATTCACGTCCTGGACTGTCAGCGAATACCGGACAATGGCGTTCATCACACCCAGCAGAGTACCGTTGCTGCGCAGAGCGGACATGACCGAGGCCTTCAGCGCATCCTCGCTCCTGTCCTTCGGAGGGTTCGCCCGCAGCCCGGTCTCGAGCGCCTGCAGCGTCACCAGTACCACCTGCTGCGCCAACACCTCCGTAGCCGAAGTCGTCTGCTCAATGCGCTCCCGCAGCAACTCCCCCACGAAGATCGTCGACATAACCAGAACGATCGCAAACGTCAACGCCGTCGTCGACAGCACCAGCTTTGTCTTCAACCGCATCTACTCAGCCCCGTTCGCCGATCCACTTCCCGTCCCACCCGCTGCCGCGCTCTGGTGATACTCCTTCAACTTATTCTGCAAGGTCTTGGAGCTGATGCCAAGAATCTCCGCTGCTCTCGTCTTATTGTTGTGGGTCGACGTCAGCGTCTTCAAGATCAGCTGCCGCTCCGCCTCATCGACCGTCGTTCCCACCTCAACCCGAACCGTGTTCTCTTCCTTTCGGAACCGCTCCGCCTCCGCGAACACGTCGTTCCCCATCACTCCGCCCATCGCCGTCGCCCGTGATCGTCCCGTCGACGGCGGCGCAAACCCCGGCTCGCCGAAGTGCGGCGGCAGATGCTCCACCCCAAGGCGCCCGCTGCCCGCAAGAATCGTCGCTCTCTCGATTGTGTTGCGCAACTCCCGCACATTGCCCGGCCACCGGTACAACTTCAAACGCTCCAGCAGCGCCGGCTCAAAACCCGTGATCGCGCAGCTGTGACGCGCGTTCATATCAGCAACCATTCGCTCGGCAATCGCCCCTACATCTCCAAGATGGTCCCGCAACGGAGGCATCTGGATCGAGAAAACATTCAACCGGTAATAAAGATCCCCGCGCAACTCACCGTCGGCCACCGCCTTCTCGGGATCCTTGTTCGTCGCTGCAATCACACGCACGTCAACCGGCGTCTCCGCCTTCGATCCCAGCCGTCGCAGCCTACGGTCCTCCAGCACCCGCAGCAACTTGGCCTGTGTCGCCGCCGGCATCTCTCCAATCTCGTCCAGCAGCAGCGTTCCCTCTTCTGCCAGTTCAAAGCAGCCCGCACGCCGCTCGATCGCTCCCGTGAATGCACCCCTCTCATGCCCGAAGATCTCGCTCTCAATCAGCGTCTCCGGAATGGCAGCGCAGTTCACCGCGACGAATGGCTTGTTGCGCCGCGAGCTCAGCTCATGGAGACTTCGCGCGACCAGCTCCTTGCCCGTTCCGCTCTCGCCCGTCACCAGAACGCTTACATTCGACGGGGCCACTCGCTCAATCAACTGGTAGATCGCCTTCATCTGCGGAGACGAGCCAACCAGCGGTCCCAGCGCCCCCGTCTCCCTCACCTGCTTCCGGCTCTCTTCGATCGTCTCCGCTTCCCCAACCGACACTTGCCGGCTCGCGTTCTGCAGAATCGCCCGCAGGCGCGTCGGGTCGACCGGCTTCGGAAGGTAGTCGAAAGCCCCCATGCGCATCGCCTCAACTGCGTTCTCGATAGACCCCTGGGCGGTCAACATCACTACCGCCACCCGCTGCGGCATCTCTCCCAGACGGCTCAGCAACTCCATACCATCCATTCGCGGCATCCGGAGATCCGTCACCACAATAGACGGTGACCACTGCTTCACCCGTTCCAAACCCTCCTGCCCGTCAGCCGCACCCTCGGCGCGATACCCCCAGCTCTCGACAAGCTCCGTCAGCCCCGTTCGGGCATGCACCTCATCCTCGACGATCAGCACCTTTTCCAAGGCCACGTTCACCCTTTCAGTCCTACAGGCCAGCAGTTGCTCTTCGTTTCTACGCCGTAAGACTCTTTAGTGTACGACCTTTGGAGAACAGATTCGATATCCTGTCCAAATGCTTCCCCCTGAGATCTCGGTTAGTACCCTGGCCCACCGCCTCCAGCAGCCTAAGCCGCCCGTTTTGCTCGACGTTCGCGAGCCGTGGGAGGTACAAACAGCTTCAATTCCAGGCTCCACCCTCATGCCGATGGGAGAAGTTCCGTCCCGCGCTCACCAGGAGCTTGATCCCGATCAACCTCTCATTGTCCTTTGCCATCACGGTGCCCGGTCGCTGAACGTCACCATGTGGCTCCGCCAACAGGGCTTCGAGCAGGCCCAGTCACTCTCCGGTGGCATCGATCAGTGGTCCCGATCCGTTGATCCATCCGTTCCTCTCTACTGATCCCTCCGTTCCTCTCTACTGAAAGGTCGGGTACCCAAAGCGGAAGGCCGACCGAGACTAGGGGAAGCTTCCCCTAGATCTCCGTCGGCCATTGATCAGTCGGGATCAGGGCCGTGATCAAACCTAGCCCTCATCCTGGAAGTGCCTTCAGCTATGCACGCATCCGGCGACGAATTGCACCAGCCGCGCCCAAGAGGCCGCTGCCCATTAACAGGAATGTGCTTGGCTCCGGGGTTACGGTTACGAAGTTCGCGGGGAAGTTCAGCGTGGCAGGAGCTCCGTTAACCTCGCCGTAAAGCAGGTCGAACGAATAAACGCCTGTCGAACCGACCGTGTACATAGACGCCTCTGGCGCAGTCGGCCCAGGCGAGTTGATGACGATATTTCCGTTCAGGTAAAGAATGGCGCCATCATCATGAGTGACCGTGATGACCTGGCCGGCGGTCAGGCTCACAAATCCCGTGAACATGAGCTCCTTGTTGTTTATCCAAGGCCGCCTGAGCGGGCGTAAGTCCGGTCACGCCACCAGGAGCAAGAAATCCACCAACGGTGTAAGTCGGTCCAGCAGGGGAAAAGAAGTCAAGGTGGCGATAGCCGGACCAGAAGGAGGATTTTGGACGCCAGCCGGGAAGGGAGGCGTGTTGTAGACGGAACCGGAGATGAGACCGGCATGCGCAAAACCTGTCACTGCCAGAACAGCTGCAAGGCAGGGAAGCGCGAGGGCGGAGCGGAAATTGAATTTCATGAAAACCTCTTTCAAAGCATCTCGTGATTTTGAACAAACTACGAATACTGCCGGCGAATCTCCATCCGGATCATCTGGTCACCGCGTACATGTGTTGCCTGAAGGATCTCGTTTGGAAGGGGCCCGCAACGTACAAGCAGTTCAAGTGCCATCCTCTTCGGAAGGGCCTACATCAGTAAAGCCAACATAAGCCCCGGAAAACGTTGTCCATCGTAGAACGTCTGCAGTAGCCAAAAAGGAAAGAGCAAATCCTTGCGGGGTGGTGGGTAGATGGTTGTCTCCCTTCCCCCCGACGCCGCAACGCTCACTTAGCCCTGGGGTGCGTCTCGTCGTACACTCGCTGCACCTGCCCGACCGTTAGCTGCGTATACCGCTGCGTCGTCGACAGCCGCTCATGTCCCAGCATCTCCTGGATCGCCCGCAGGTCCGCACCCTCTTCCAGCATGTGCGTTCCAAACGCGTGGCGAAGCGTGTGCGGATGTACGTCCGCCGCCAGACCGCGGCTCAAAGCGATCGCCTTGACAATCCGTCCCACACTCCGTGTCGTTAGCCGGCAGCTCCCGCGCATCCGCACATTTAGAAGCAGCGGTCCCGCCCCCACCATCTCGCCCTTGCCCGCCCCCGCCAACCTGGCGGCCCGCCCCGGCAGGTACTCGCGCACCGCCGCCGCCGCCTCGTCCCCCAGGGGAACCATCCGCTCCTTCATTCCCTTGCCCCGAACCAGAATCACCTCGTCCCCCCACCGAATTCCTCCCATGTCGATCCCTACCAGCTCAGAATTCCGTATGCCGCACCCATAAAGCAGCTCAAAGATCACCCGGTCCCGCTCCTCCCACGCCGACACCCCGCCAATAGCACCTCCCTTCCCCTTCCACTGCGCCACCACTCCCCCGCCCCAAAACGCTCCCTTGCCAGCCTCGACCTCGGCAGAGACCCGCTCCTCCCTGCACGTCCCCGAACCATCCCCACGTCGGGATCCCGCTGCCCCCGCCTCCAGCGAGTTCAACACCCCGTTCAGCTCCTCCATGCTGGGAACTCGTGGCAGATGCAAAGGCCGCTTCGGCGTACTCACCAGAACCGCAGGATTCTGTTCAACCATACCCATCTTCGCCATCCACTTGAACCAGCTCCGAATGGCCGCCAGCGCCCGCGCCACACTCGCCTTCGTCAGCCCGCGCTCATACAGAACACCCAGATACCCTCGGATGTGTAAGTGCTGCACCCACGGCACATGTCCCTCCTTCCCCAGTACCTCCGACAGGTACCCGGCGAAGTTCCGCACCTCCCGCGCATACGCCCGCACTGTATGCTCGGACGACCCGCGCTCGTTCACCAGCACCGCCAAAAAGCGCTCCGCGAGCCGCTCGAATTCGCTCGTCTCCCCAGCCATCCTTCCTTCCACCCCTCGCGCTTCTTCTCTCACCTATCCACCCGGAACCTGCTCAACACCCAAATGCCGCCGTCCCCGGGGATGATGCGCCTTGTGCACCGCCTTCAACCTCCCCAGAGCCACGTGCGTGTACACCTGCGTCGTCGCGATATCCGCATGCCCCAAAAGCGTCTGCACACTGCGGAGATCCGCCCCGTGATCGACCATATGGGTCGCACAGCTATGGCGCAGCCGATGCGGACTCGCACTCCCATTCGTCGCCCGCACCATCTCCCACACCCACTGCCGTGTCAGCGGCCGCCCCCGCCCACTCAAAAACAGCACTCGCTCAATTCCCACCACCCGCCGGTTCAGGCTCCGTACCAGCTCCGGCCGCCCCCGCACCATATACCTCCCCAGAGCCTCGCACGCCGATCGCCCCAGTGGAACGATCCTGTCCTTGTCGCCCTTCCCCCGCACCTGCGCCCGAGCCTGGTCGAGATGCACGTCCTCCACCCGCATCGCGCAGATCTCCCCCACCCGCAGCCCCCCCGCATACAGCAACTCCAGAATCGCGTGGTCCCGCAGCGCCAGGCCATCCGCATCCGCCGCCCGCGCCGCCGCTCCCGTCCGCTCCAGCATCTCCCGCACGTCGACCTCCGCCAGGCTCTTCGGCAACACCTTCCAGCTCGCCGGAGTCTCCACATTCACCGTCGGGTCACGCTCCATCCGACCGTCCAGCAGCAGCCACCGGTAGAACCCCCGCAGCGCACTCAGCTTCTTCGCGATCGTCCGCGACTCCACCCCATTCGCCCGCATCCGCTCCATAAACCCGCTCACATCCGCCTGGGTCGCCCCCACCAGCACCCCGTCCCGCCCCTCCACATGCTCCGCAAACTGCTCCAGATCCCGCAGATACGCCTCCACCGTCGCCGGCCTCGACCCCTTCTCTACCCGCAGGTACGCGCCATACTCCCGCGCCATCTGCACGTTACTCGTCCCCGTCCCAATCAAAGAAGTTCCGTGCATAGAAGCTGATTATCCCGCGCCCGCGCCAGCCAGCCCTCTCCAGCAACCGACCCGTACCCACCTAGCCACGCACCCACCCCGGCACTTGCCGACCCCACCCATCTCCCCCAATCCCCCGCCCGCCCCTCAATGCTTGTCATCCTGACTTGGAGCTTGCGAAGGGGAAGAACCCGCCCCTGAATCCTTGTCATCCTGAGCGCAGCGAAGGACCCGCTTCTCTACCCACACACCCCTCGCACCCCCACGACCCCCGCCTCACCCCCGCCCACTGATAAACTCACCGACAGACCACCATGTTTGAAAACCTCTCCGACAAGCTCCAGCGCTCCTTCAAAAACCTCCGCGGCCAGGGCACCATCACCGAGGAAAACGTCTCCGACGCCCTCCGCGAGATCCGCACCGCCCTCCTCGAATCCGACGTCAACCTCGATGTCGTCAAGCTCACCGTCGAGCACATCCGCGCCCGCGCCATCGGAGCCGAGGTCGCCACGTCCCTCTCCCCCGCCGAGCAGCTCGTCAAAATCGTCCACGACGAGCTCATCAACATCCTCGGCAAGGACACCGCCCGCTTCAAAACCTCCTCCCAGCCCCCCTCCGTCATCCTCATGGCCGGCCTCCAGGGCTCCGGCAAGACCACCACCTCCGGCAAACTCGCGCAGTGGCTCAAAAAATCCGGCCACCGGCCCATGCTGGTGTCCGTGGACGTCTACCGCCCCGCCGCCCGCGAGCAGCTCCACGTCGTCGCCCAGTCCATCTCCGCCAACATCTACGAGGGCAAACTCGATCCCGGCGTCAAGCACGGTACCCCCGACGTCCTCCGCCTCGCGCGCGAAGCGCGAAGAGACGCCGCCAACTTCGGCTGCGACATCCTCCTCGTCGACACCGCCGGCCGCCTCGGCATCGACCAGCTCCTCATGGACGAGATGGCCCAGCTCAAGGCCGAGCTCAAACCCTCCGAGATCCTCTTCGTCGCCGACGCCATGACCGGACAGGACGCCGTCAACTCCGCCAAAGCCTTCAACGACCGCCTCGGCATCACCGGCGTCGTCCTCACCAAGATGGACGGCGACGCCCGCGGCGGCGCTGCCCTCTCCATCCGCCACGTCACCGGAGCCCCCATCAAATTCCTGGGCACGGGAGAGAAGCCCGACGCCTTCGAGCCCTTCCACCCCGACCGCATCGTCTCCCGCATCATGGGCCACGGCGACATAGCGACCCTTTTGGAGCGCGCCGAAGAGAGACTCGACCGCGGCAAGGCCGAACAGTTCGCCCGCAAAGCCCTATCCGGCGACGACTTCACCCTCGACGACTTCCGCGAACAGCTCCGTCAGATCAAAAAAATGGGCAGCATGAAATCCATCCTCAAGATGCTCCCCTCCGTCGGCCCCTTCGCCGGCATGGCCCAGGCCGCCGAAAGCGTCGACGAGGGCCAGTTCAACCGCGTCGAAAACATCATCAACTCCATGACCAATAAGGAACGCCACGACCACGAGATCATCAACGGCTCCCGTCGCAAACGTATCGCCAACGGCTCCGGAACCACCGTGCAGGAGGTCAACAACCTCCTCCGCCAATACGCCCAGATGCGCAAGATGTTCAAATCCATCGGCGGAGGCGGCGGCATCACAGCCCAGCAACGCATCATGAGCCAAATGCAAGGCAAACAACGCTTCGGCAGATAACTCACAGACAAGCCATTGATCTGTGCTCCAGTGATTTACCTCGACAAGCGGTCTCCTATGGCGTTCACACAGAAGAATCATTATGTCCCGCGTCTTTATCTAAAACAGTTCACATCTGAACAGGGTTATCTTTTTCGATATCGAACACTCGTATCGAACGCAACTACCGCGGAATGGAAGCGCATGACTCAGGGCGGGGTCGGCTATCAGCGGCATCTTTACACACGTGCTCTTCAAGATCGGGACTCAGACGAGATCGAACTGTGGTTGAACGAAGATTTCGAAACCCCTGCGGAAAAAAGCATCTCCAAAACCATCAACGAAAAGCCACTTGGAAAAGAGGACTATCGGCTGCTGGTGAGATTCGTAGCAGCGCAGATTGTACGAACGCCGGCTTTCTTCTTAGAGAATGTCGAACGTTGGCGAGAACAGGCACAAGTTCAGTTAGAAGAAAGTTCTAAAACACTCCAGGAAAGACTTGATCAAGCGCGTGCTAACGGACTACCGCTCCGAAGTGAGCCAGTTCCGAATGTTGAGTACTTTCCAACGCGTGTCACGCACGAACGGTCGGCTGATGGAAAGTCCGTTCTAGTACGAACCAAGATTGTCGCAGGTCGCGGCATGTGGATCTATGCGATGAAGAATATTCTCACAAACACACTCGATCAACTTTCCAAGCATAGGTGGACAATCTTATCTGCTGAAGACGACTTACCGTGGTTCACCACGGATGATCCAGTGGTCAGACTAAATTTTCGAAGTCCCTCGGATTACGACTTCAAGGGTGGTTGGGGAGTTCCAGGAACCAACATATTCCTTCCACTGAGTCCTAAGCATCTGCTCTTTACTCAAGTCGGAAGAAAGTCTTATGAACGAGGAGAGATTCTCCCGCGTCATTTATCGACCATGCTTAGAAAGATGATCGCGGAGCACTCTTACCGCTACATCTTTTCTCATGAGAAGGATCCGGCGGTGCCCCTGTACAGACCTCGAACAGTCGATGACAAGGCTGTAAAGGCTGAAGAGGAACAATGGCGTAGATGGCACGTGGAGCAGAGTTTGGCTGAGCGAGAGTTAGGGCCCAGCAGTTGACGTAGTAAAGATTGTTTGGCCCAACCACCACCCTCACCCCAGCCAAGCCAAAGGCGGGTGCCCCATTCATGGGATCCTCTCGCCATAAGTGGGTCATCGACCGCAAGGTCAACCGCCTCTAACCTCCAAACATGCCGGGTGCCCCATCTTCGCGACAGTCTCATCGTCGCTAAGGTGGGTATCGCGCCACGCGATCCGCTTTCATCCCGAACACCCACTCTGCTAGCCTGAATACGCAATGATCCACCTCCATCTACAACCCGAGATCGAAGCCCAGCTCGCCGCCGAGGCCGGAGCTCGCGGTCTCGATCTCGACCGCTACATCGAAACCATCGTCGAAGCGAGACCCCTCGGGCAAGTTAAACCTGAGTCTACCGCCGAAGCCGTCGCCGCCATCCGCGATCTGCGCAAAGGAACTTGACTTGAAGGCCTCAAAAACTCTGGCCTTATCCATCAAGGCCGCAGATACTGATGCCGTTCGTCGTCGATGCTTCGGCAACTTTGCCTTGGTGTTTTGAAGATGAAGCCACAGCCTGGACAGAGCACTTGCTGGACCGCCTTGGCGAAGGCGAGCAGGTCTCGGCTCCGGCCCACTGGCCCATCGAAGTCTCGAATGCCCTCCTGATGGCAGTTCGCAAAAAGCGCATCCAGCAGAGCCGTGCCGAGCTGTTCCTGGACAAGCTCGCGTCGCTTCCAATCCTCGTGCAACCATCACTATCCGCAGTTCAGGTCAAGGCCGTCTTCGCTCTCTGCACGCAGCATGGCCTCACCTTCTACGACGGGACATACTCGAACTCGCCGCGCGCACTGGCCTGCCACTCGCCACCTTGGACGTCGCTCTACTGAGAGCCGCACCCCTCGCAGGTGTCACCCTGATCCCCTGACCGAAGCCGGGTCCCCCATATCTCGTTCTGAGATGTGGGTCTGGCGCAAAGCGCGAACTGCCCTCCCACCTGTGTTTGGTGACTAGAGCAAATCTCCTGAAGGTGTAGAGAAGCACGATTGCCGCAACCCAGTATTGACCGAGGATCAGCGAGGTCACAATGGATAGCAGGGCAAGGATGTCGACGCTGAAGTTGCCCTTGAAGACCTGCTGGACGAGAGAGATGAGGAGCGGCACACTCGCGCCGGCAATCGCTACCCAAAGAATCTAATTGAGAATCGTCTGATCGTGCAGCAGGAACTTCACCGTAAGAGCAGCAACTGGCCTGCCCGATCTTTTGTACCAAGTGAAGAGTTAGTGTAACGCGGTTAACGGTGTTGCTCGATAGCCGCCGTCGGGGGTGTGGGGAAGTGGGAAGCGCGTAGCGGTTTCCACTTCCCCAT
>JAABVA010000893.1_pt1 | contig 34206 bp, 26 predicted proteins | sample 5560331 | NCBI WGS metagenome assembly JAABVA01 (sample SAMN12812661, study PRJNA571458) | rock metagenome | isolation source: Antarctica rocks | place: Antarctica: Victoria Land, Mt New Zealand sud | collected 2016-01-07 | reverse complement strand
GGGCCGCGTCCAAACCAGACCATCTGCTCAAGTCCCGGAGCAAGGACCAGGCTCACACCCACGCGCGGGATGTCCGTGATCCCCTCGCCTAGCCGCACGACGTTGTCGACCCGCAGCTCGCCAGAGGCCCGCATGGTGTAGCGGTGAATGTGTATGATATCATCCCACTGCCCACGCCCCGACGCCGCGTGGACGATTTCGACGGTCACCGCCTCCGCGCTCTGCGCGGTCACTTGGATGCGGCGTAATTCATGCACGAAGCCGGTCAGCCCCAGCGCCCGCCAACGGGCGAGTGTGCGCCACGCATCATCGCGTAGCTTGAGGCCGTCGTTGTCGATGGCCGCGCGCCAGACGTTCAGCAGCGGCCCACGTCGCAGCACGTTCTCCCCGTCTGCGCCGAAGGCCAGGAGCACGCCCGCGTCACGGTCGAACTCGGCGCGAAGCATCCCCACGCGCAGCACGATCCTCCCTGGCCGTTCCTCCACCTCGACAGGGTTGGTAGGGACACCGACCGGCGCAACCGGACGACCACCCGACGGCAGCGCGAGTTGCTCCCACGCCACGTCATGGCCGGCCGGCGCCCACGGCGTCGCCTCACGCTGGTACAGGCGGACGGTCAGAAAGCGCTCGCCGGGCCTATCCGCCGGCGTGTCGAGATCGAGCGTGATGGTCTGCGCCTCGCCTGGTCCCGCCTGCAGCTCCGGCAGGGTCCCTGTGCGCACCGTCACGCCGTCGGCTGTCAACTCCCATGCGCCGCGCAGCCAGTCCAGGCCCCGGAAGTCCTGGCGGTTGACGATGCGCAGCGTGCCGCGCGCGGCGTCGACGAACTCGACACGCACGGGCTGGATCAGATACTTGTACTCGTACAGGGCGGGGTGCGGCGTGCGGTCGGGCCACACCAGCCCATCGCACACGAAATTGGCGTCGTTGGGCGCGTCGCCGAAGTCGCCGCCGTAGGCCCAGTAGGGCTGGCCTGCGGCGTCGGCGCGCCGGATGCCGTGATCGACCCACTCCCAGATGAAGCCGCCCTGCAGCCCGCGATACCGCTCGAACGCGGCCCAGTAGTCGGCCAGGCTCCCGTTGCTATTGCCCATCGCGTGTGAATACTCGCACAGGATCATGGGCCGCGTATCGTCGGTCTCCGCCTGCGCCCACGCGACGATCGACGCAATCGTCGGGTACATGGGACAGATGATGTCGGTGACCGCCCGTCCGGCCGCCCAGTCCTCACGGGTCCGTCCGGTGATCGCGCCCTCGTAATGCAGCGGACGCGTAGGGTCCAGGCCGCGCGCGTAGCCCGCCGCCGCGTCGTGGTTCGGCCCGTAGCCGCTCTCGTTGCCGAGCGACCAGGCGATCACCGACGGGTGATTCTTATCCCGTGCGACCATGTTGCCCACGCGCTCCACGAACGCGCGCATATAGCGCGGATCGCGGCAGATCTCGTCGGAGAAGGCGTGTGACTCGACGTTGGCCTCGTCGATCACGTACAGCCCGTAGCGGTCGCACAGGTCCAACCAGTACGGGTCGTTCGGATAGTGCGAGGTCCGCACGGCGTTGATATTGACGCTCTTCATCAGCCGGATATCCGCCTCCATCGAGGCACGGCTCACGGCCGTACCCGTCGTATCGTCATGATCGTGGCGATTGACGCCCTTGATCAGGACCGGGCGACCGTTGACGAGCAACTGCCGGTCGCGCACGACGACGCTGCGAAAGCCGACGCGGCAGGAGGCGCTCTCGGGGCCGCTTGGCCCGTGGACGGTGACGACGAGCGTGTAGAGATGCGGCGTCTCGGCCGACCACAGCCATGGCGCCTCCACACGCCCCTCCAGCGCGAGTGTGGGGCGCACAAAGCGCCGCACACCCCACGCGTCCGCCTGGGGCGTGTAGGTGGCGCTGAGCGGTTCCGCGAAGACAGGAGCGCCCTCCGCATCGTAGAGTTGCGCGTCGACGCGGCAGCGCGCGGGCGTGTCGCCCACCGTGTCGAGCGTGCAGCGCACGCGCAGTATCCCCGCGCGCCTATCATCCGTCAGAGCGCCGTGGGCAGACAGGTCGGCCAGGTACAGCGTATCCGTCGCGTAGAGGAAGACATCTCGCTGGATACCGGCCTGCCACCAGTGGTCCTGATCCTCGACGAAGCTGGCATCGGACCAGCGCGGCACAACGATGACCAGTTCGTTCGACGCTCCAAGGCGGACGACGCCGGTCACATCGTACTCGGCGGGCGTGCGCGCGTCCTTGTGCAGCCCCACGAGCTGGCCATTGACGTAGACGTAGCAGGCGCCCTCGCAGCCGGCGATGTGCAACACCACGCGGCGTCCGCGCCAGGACACGGGCACGTCGAACGGGCGGCGGTAGAGGCCGGTGGGGTTAGCGGCGGGGACGTGTGGTGGCATCTGCGGAAAGGGCATGACGATATTGGTGTAGTGGGGGATGTCGAAGCCCTGCATCGTCCAGTTACCCGGAACCTGGATCGTGGCCCACCCATCGCTCGCCAGCGCTGCCGTCGTCGCCGCCTCGGGACGCGGCAGCAGCTTGAACGCCCAGACGCCATTCAGGCTGTGGACCCACGGCGAGTGGAGTGAATCGCCCGATGCGACGTCCCCACCAGGGAAGGGGATCGTGAGCGCATGCGGAGGCGCCGTGTTGAGCGCGGTCAACTCTGGTCGTTCCCAGCTCTTCGAGCCGTCGACAAAGAGCATCGGCAGGACGCGGGCATCGTGGTCGGTCATGGACGGTTCCTTATAGAGTTTCGCTGTTTTATCCTTCTGCGAGGGCGTGCGGCGTGGGGCCGGTCGAATCGGTAGACGCGCAAAAGCGGCCATCCAGGTTGATCTCCTCGGGGGCGACGCGCTGGTGATGGGCCGCCGTCAGCGCGGCATCTATCAGGTCCCACGGGGCTTGCAGGATCTTACGCAAGATAGCCTACCCGATGATGGTGTGGGTCGTCGCCTCCCATTCGTCCAGAGCGGTCTCGGGCTGGAGCGCGGTCACGTCCGCTCCCCGCACAACAAGCGACGGTAGCCATCTCCGCCATGTCGTCAGAGTGGGCATCATCAAAGCGATAGATGAGAACACTGATGCACTGCATGGACAACTCCTTCCATCAACACATGTAAGCCGTACGTGCCCACCACACCTGCCGGCGGATGCTGTCCACCCCAGCCTGGCTGGGGAACGACACCGTCTCCCCGAGGGTTTTCGCGCCAACAAACGCGAGGCAATAAGCAATAAGCAATGACCGAATGATGACGGGCTCTCTGCTAGTCATTACTCCGCACGGTCAAGCGGCAACGTTATCGGCCGGCCGCCCTCGCGCGCGGACTGGCGGAGAGCCAGGACTATCTCCTGGTCGAGCCGCGCTTGCAACGGCCCATACGACGGTTGTCCATCAGTGCGTACAGCGTCGACGAGGCTCATCACGCAACTGGCGACCGCAATCTCGTCGTCGTGCCACTGGACGCCATGGCCCTGGACGGTCGGACGAAACGGATTGTCCCAGCGCACGGTCGGGATCGTCGTGTCGCTCGTGTGCGCCACCATGGCCATCAGCCCGCCACCATCAACGCGCTCGAGGCGGCGCTCCAAGGTGATGAAGACAGGCGCCTCGCCGTCCGCGCTCGTCAGCGAGAGTTGCTCCTGCACGTCGGGGTACACGCCGGTCGTGAGGCCCATCCCTCGTTCAGCCAGGAAACGGCTGCTGCGCCACCAACGTAGCGCCGAATCATAGCCGACGTCGGTCCAGTGGAACACACCAAGTTGCCCGCTCTCGAACTGCACGGTACCATGCTCCTGCGTCTCCTGACGTGGTCCCCGCATGTCGGTCAGGTACCTCCAGTGTGCCGCCAGATCGTACCGGTGGACCGTGCCAGTCACCTGCCGTGGGACCGCGTCGAAGCCAAGGTAACTGCGCATTACGCTGACGCCGTGGTAGGCGTGGCCGGCAAAGTCGTTGAAGCTGCTGTACACACGCCCGAATAGGCCCGACGCGATGAGGCGGAGCTTGATCGCTTCCAGCGGGCGGCGGTGAAACTGCTCCGCCACTTCGATCTTGAGGCCACGCGCTCTCGCCACTTCAATGATCCGATCAGCCTCGCGGAGGTTCTGTGCGATGGGTGTTTCCAGCAACACATGCAGACCATGCTCGACGGCCATCAGCCCGACCTCGCCATTGGCCCGCGAGGCGACTGAGACGATCCCCAGGACGGGCGCTGTTTCGCGAATCAATCGCTCTAAATCGGTGTACCAGGGCACATGCAGGCTCTCACCGAGCCGACGTGCCGACTCCACGCTCCGGCCCCACACGGCGACCAATGCGACCTCGTTGCTCAACCCGCGCAGGATTGGTCCATACAGGTAATCCGAGCGCGCGGCCGTACCCACGATCGCCACGCGCAGCGGCTCCCGCGTCGACAGGTTCTCTGACATCCTTCCCCCTCTCGAATCTGTGGCTTATCCCCGCCCTCGACGGGACGTCACTGACCACCCCTACTGCGGGATAGAGACCTCCATCGTTCAGCCCGTATGGCGCCGAACTGGCCGCGCAGCCGGTTGCACCGAGCGACCCGTCAGGCAGTGACGCGAGCGCAAAACTGGGAATAATAACATCATCGACCGCCTCCTGGTCCCCACATGGGATGCCTCGAGAAAGTCGACATCTGGAATCTCTCGACGCGCGTCCCCTGTGGATGCCCGGCGGGTGGGACCTCATATAACGTCCCACCCGCCGGAGATGCACGTCGTCAGCGGTTCCGTGACTACCGCCTCTCCGCAGCCCAGCGCGCGTCCGCCGCCGCATGAGGCGAGTCCGCCATGATCTGCATCAGTTCGATGCGGTTGCCGTCTGGATCGGTAATCCAATATTGCCAGTTGCCGTCGAGCCCCTGCGTCGCCGCGCCCGTGATCTCCAGGCCGCGGTCCCGCAGTTGCTGCAGCGTCGCATCCATGTCGTCGACCTCCAGGCTGAAGTGGTTATAGCCACCACCCTTTCCCGGTTGCGGGGCAACGTCGGGCGCGCCTGGGAAGAGTTCAATGAACTGGCCCGGCGCGACCTGGACGTAGACGATCCAAGGCGACGGTTCCCCGTCCCGATCGAGCCGGAACGCCTCACGGAAACCCAATTTGTTACAGTAGAAGTTCAATGCCGGCTCCAGAGCGGTGATGCGAAATGCGAGATGGCCGATTCCTGTGATCATGCGTCTGTACTCCTTCTTACGTACTTACCGTTCGCGTACGAACACGTACGCGTCATAAACCTGTGTGCAGGTCGCCCCTCGGGCGCCTGCGCAGACGTGACGAGCCGATGCTTTGGAGCTACACCTAAAAGTCTGCTAGCGCATAACGTCGTCAATCTATCGTGCCGTTCGCATGACAGTATGCTCCGTCACAACCTCCGGTAGACATGCGGCGCCTGCGACGCATAGGCGTATCCTTACCAGACAGTGACGGAATCGTGTCCCCTCGCATCGTCTGGGAGACATGCGCATATGCGCCTCCACGCCGGCCCATCGCCAGGCGCTAATCGCCAGGCTGGTCAACCTATCCACACATGGCCTCGGTCCTCTCAGCCGAGATCTTTCGTGTCCGGCCGAATGGCTCGCGCTGCGGACCAGAAGGCGTCGGAGATGGGATGTTGGGCGAGCGCGACCATCTGCGCCAGACGCGCGGACCGGCTGATGCCCACGACGGTCGCCGCGACGCGCGGATCGCGCAGTGAGAATTGGAGCGCCGCGGCCCCGAGGGGGACGCCGTACTGCGTGCACAACCCTTCGATGCGCTGGGCGCGCGCGAGGATGTCCGCCGACGCCGGCCGGTAGGCGTAGGTGGGACTCGCGGCCGGCCCCTTGCTCAGGATTCCTCCACCATACGGCGCCGCATTCACCGCCGCCATACCACGCTGACTCGAGAGAGCCCACAACGGCTCGGCCGCGACGTTGAGCAGCGTGTAGCGGTTATGCGAAAGCACGACCTCGAACGCACCCGTTTCGACGTAGCGCATCATGAGGTCGATCGGTCCGCCCGCGACGCCCAGGTGCTCGATCAGTCCCTCATCGCGACATTGCCGCAAGGCCTCGACGGGCCCATGCGGCGCCACGGCCTCCGCGAAGGTCGTGTTCTCGGGGTCGTGCAGGTAGACCAATGGGAGGCGCTCGAGGCCGAGCAGCGTGAGGCTGCGCTCGACGCTACGCCGCACCTGGGCCCCGCTGTAATCGCGCGTCTCGGGGTCGGGGTCCACCTTGGTGGCCAGGATGAAGCCCGGCGGCAGTCCGCCCCGCTCCCGCAGCACGACGCCGATGCGGCGCTCGCTCTCACCGTAGCCCGCGGCCGTGTCGAGGAAGGGGATAGGGCCGTCCAGGATGGCCCGCGCCGTCGCCAGCGCCTCCTCTTCGCCCGGCGCGTTGGGGAAGATACGGGTGAGCCCTCCCAACTCGGACGTGCCGATGCAGAGCGGCGGCGCCATGAGGCCCGTGCCTCCCAAGGCCGTCCGCGGCCACAATTCCTGCGCGCGCATTGTCACATCAGTCTCCTTGTACTTTACTCCGTCAGTCCGTCAGTTGTCAGTCCGTCAGCGCATTGGCACGGGCGACGCGGCCATACCAGGCGCCGCTGTCTTTGAGGATGCGCCGCTGCGTTGGGTAATCCGTGTAGGCGAGTCCGAAGCGACTGCTGGTCCCGAAGGCCCACTCGACGTTGTCCATCAGGCTCCAGCAGAAGTATCCCTCGACCGGGATACCGCCCTCGATGGCCCCCAGTAGGGCCGCCAGGTGTTGCCGCAGATAATCTATGCGCGCCGGATCGTGGACCTGCCCGTCGGGGGCGAGGACATCATCGTAGGCGGCGCCATTTTCGGTGATATAGAGACGGGTCAGGCCATAGTCCCGCCGTAACCAGGTGAGGAGATCGGACAGACCCTGGGGGAAGATCTCCCAATCGCGCGCCGTCACTTTGGCGGCATCGCGCTGGTTCAGGACGCGCCCACCCTCACCGCCCGCGGGGTCGTGGCAGACCGCGCGCGTATAGTAGTTCACGCCCAGGACATCGAGTGGCACCGCTATCGCCTCCAGGTCGCCTGGAGCGATGCGAGGCGCCGCATTGCCGTAGTAGTCCCAGGCCTCTTGCGGGTACCCCCGCCCCATGATAGGATCAAGGAACCAGCGATTGGACCGGGCATTGTGCAGGCGCGTCGCCGTATCATCGGCCGCGCTGTCGGTGGCGGGATAGCCCGGGGTGAAGTTGAGCACGATGCCGACCTGGGCATCGGGGCAGCGCTGCCGAATTAGCGGCGCCGCCGCGCCATGCGACAGCAGTACGTTGTGGGCGACGTGCAGAGCGAGCGCCCGATCGTGGAGACCGGGCGCGTGCTCGCCGATCTCATGACTCAGGATCGAGACACACCAGGGCTCGTTGTGGGTGATCCACTGTTTGACGCGGTCGCCCAGTCGGGACACCACCACATCCGTATAGCGCACGAAGGCGTCAATGGTGGCGCGGTTGGCCCATCCACCGCGGTCCTGCAATGCCTGCGGAAGATCCCAGTGATACAACGTGACGAAAGGCGTGATATGCGCCGCCAGCAGCGCATCGACCAGACGGTCATAGTAGTCGAGCCCCGCCGTGTTGATCGCTCCCGATCCATCGGGGATGATGCGGGGCCACGCTGTCGAGAAGCGGTACGCGTTCAGATGCATGGCGCGCATGAGCGCGATGTCATCCGGATAGCGGTGGTACGACTCGCACGCCGGCTCGCCCGTCTCGCCTGTCCGAATGTTGCCCGGCGTCGCCGCGAAACGATCCCAGATGGATTCCCCGCGGCCATCGTCGTGGATGGCCCCTTCAATTTGAAATGATGCGGTTGCCGTGCCCCACACGAACCCGTCGGGGAATGACCTCATGAGTGTGTACCTTTCCCTCGCTATGCCCGTCGTCCACCGTTTGTCGTACATCGTCTACCTGACGGTCATCCTTTCAGCGCGCCGGCGGTCAGTCCCTGGACAAACTGGCGCTGTAACAGCAGGTAGACGATCACAATGGGGATGGTCGCCATGGTCAGGCCTGCGGTCAGGGCCGGCCAGTCGGTCGAATACTGCCCGACCGCCTGGTATAGTGCGGGTTGCAGCGTCTTCAGTTCCGGCGTCGAGAGCAGCGTCGTGGCGAACAAGAATTCGTTCCATGTGCCGACGAACTGAAAAATGGTGATCGTCGCGATGCCGGGGCTCGTCAGGGGCAAGTACACGCGCCGGAAGATGCCGAAGTCCGAGCAGCCGTCGATGCGGCCGGCATCGCCTAACTCCGCCGGTAACGTCTTGAAGAACGCGCGCATCAGGAACGTCGCGAACGGCAAGGCGCCTCCAAGATAGGAGAACGCCAGTCCGGGCAGGGTGTTCAAAAGGCCAATCTGATGGAGGAAGATGAACATCGGGACCAGGATAGCCTGCCCGGGAATCATCATCGCCGCCAGGAACGCATAGAAAATCCAGTCGCGCCCCGGGAACGATAGGCGCGCGAACGCGTAGCCAGTCAGGGTGGCGACGACGACGACGATCACGACGGTTATCGCGGTCACGATCACTGAGTTCATGAATGCCTGGGGAAAGCTCATCGTGGTCCACATGCGCCCGTAGCCCGAGACGTCAATCGACGATGGCAGCAGCGAACCGAAAACTTGATTCTGCGGCGTCACAGAGGTCAACAGCATCCAGAGCAACGGAAAGATGGTCACCACGGTCAGCAGCAGCAGGACCGCATAGGTGCCGACACCCTGGGCGACGCGTCCCGCGCGAAACGTCGTGTGCTGGGCTGCGATCGACCTCTCCGCTCCGGCGACGAGCCCATGATTAGGAACATTGGTCATGTGCATACCTCCTTCTCGGCGCGATCAATACTCGACCGCCGCGGATTGGCCGATGCGAATCTGTACGATGCTGATGGCGGCGGACAGCACGAGAATCAGCACACCAATCGCTGACGCATACCCCAGTTGTGGATTAGCGCTACCGTACGCGCCAAAGGCCGTGTAGTAGAGATAGGTGCCCAACGTGTCGCTGGCATGAGTAGGGCCGCCGGCCGTCATGACCCAGATCTGATCGAAGGCTTTCAACCCATTGATCGTATTGAGCACCACAACCACGGTGATCACCGGCGCGAGGAGGGGGATGGTCACATGCCGGAAACGCTGCCAGGCATTCGCCCCATCAGTGGACGCCGCCTCGTAGATATCGCGCGGAATCCCCTGCAACCCGGCGTAGAAAATGAGCAAATAGAAACCCAACGACTGCCAGATCGAGACCACCATGATACTGGGCAGAACCGTGCTCGTGTCGGCCAACCACGGTTTCGCCAGACTTTGCAGTCCCACCTTGCCGAGCACGATGTTGAGCACGCCGTTAGTCGGGTCGTAAATGATAGACCACAGCAACCCGCTCACGGCGAGCGAAATGACCGTCGGCATGAAGTAGACGGTCCGGAAGAACACGCTCCCCCGCACGCCTTTGAAGAGCAAGACGGCCACCAGCAAGGGAATGATGGTCTGGAAGATAACCGTGACAACGACAAATAGCATGGTGTGCCCGAACGCATTGAGGAACAACGGATCCTGAAGGAGATCCCGATAGTTCCCCAACCCTACCCATGTCGACGACGTCAAGCCGTTCCAGGACTGGAAGCTGAGGAGGATGGCGCTAACCATCGGGATGAACATGAACGCCAGCATGATGGCGACCGCGGGGAGCAGAAACGCTGCTGGCAACCATAACTTGCGCATCGCGCGCCTTATGCCCCTCTGCCGGGAATATACCGCTACTGCCATGACCTTGCCCCGCCTTCTACCTTCTACTATCCAGGCACTATGCATAGTGTCTACGCACGCTGCCGTTCCCTACATGCTTCCACAGTGATGATACGGCACGTCGAATGTGACACGTTATCGTGCGTGGAAACGGGGGCAGCTAGACCGCAATTACTCACTGGGCCTGTTGCCAAACCCCGTACTTGTGGCGAAAGTGCTACATTCCAGATCACTCCAACGCGGTCATGCGTGCCATCATGATGCGCCACCACTGAGTACATACGTCAGGTGTGCTGTGACGCAGGACACTGCCAGGCCTGTCCTGATCGAGCAGTCTCGGCAGTGTCCCTTACCGTCTCGGGCATGCGTGTCCGTCACAGCGCGCTCGCGTGCGGTCCTAATGACCGCGGCGCTTAGTGACGCCCCTGCCGTGCCTTCAGCACCGCAGTCTGCATCGACACGGCTGCGGCCTGCGGCGTGAGCGATCCGTTGACCACAGCCTGAACGGCGTCGGCGACGGCATTCCAACTGCCGACGCCAAACAAAATGTGATCGGTGCCGTCGGGAAGATAGCCGATCATCTGGCGAACTTTGGGGTCGGTGATCATACTCTGAGCACTCGCCATCGACGGGAACACCTGTGTGCTCTTGATGAAGGTGTTGTACACGGACGGGCTGAATAGATAGCGCACGAATTCGAGCGCCATCGCCCGGTTGGGGCCGTGGTTGTTGACGGCCACGCCCGCGCCGCTACCGTCGCCGCACCAGTGTTTAGCGGTCGCACTGAAAGCGGGTACCTTGACAACTGAGTAGTTCTTGGCAAGCGCGGCCGGCGCCTGCTGCGTGATAACCGGTGGCTCCCAGGAGCCGTCAAACAGCATGGCGGCCTGCCCACGATAGAACATCTGCTCCGCCTGTGTCTGGCTGATACCATTGATGCCGAGGGGGAAGATATTAGCCTTGGACAGCCGTTGGAGTAAAGCGAACGCCTCAATGACCGGCTTAGAGTTCCAGGTCAAGCCCGGCTGCGTCAGCGCATCGAGAGCGTACACGTTGCCGCCAGCCTGCGTGACCAGCGGTAAGAAAAAGTCTGGCCCGGTATTGCGCAACTGGTTGCCCCACGCGAACGGAGTGTACCCCGCGCCGTGAATTTTGGGAGCCATAGCGATGAGCTCATCCCACGTCGCCGGCGGCGTCAGGTGGAGCTTGCTCATGATCGCGTTGTTGACGAAAATACCGAACGTCTGGGCTGTCAATGGCAGTGCATACAGCTTGTTGTTGTCGAAGGTGAACTGCTTGATTGTACTGGCGTTGAACCGCTCGATAAATGATGCGGGAAGATAGTGGTGGTAATCGACGGTGAGACCGGCACGACCGAGCTGCGCTGCAAGGACGTGCGCGTGAAAGATATCCGGCAGCGTCTTCGCCGCGGCCATGCTGGTGAGTGTGGTCAAGTACTGGGCGTCGGGGACGTAGTCGTTCTCGACGACGACGTTAGGATGCAGCTTGGTGAAGCCGGCCAAGACGTCGCGGTACCATGTGCTCTGGGTCGTCAGCTCGGTCTCCCAGTGCATGTAGCGCAGCGTCACCTTCGACGCCGCGTGCGCAGCGGGCGTGCGGCCACTGATCGGGCTGATGCCTGCTGCAAGAGCCGCGCCAGTCAGCCCTACCTTGGCTCCTGTCGCCAGTACGTCGCGCCGGCTGATCTTAGAACTTGCCTGCTGTGCCGATGTCGGCTGATCCTGAGTGTCAATATCCGTGTCCACGTGCAACTGACCTTTCCCCACAGTGGGATGCGTACTCAACATATGTTGAGTATCCAACGAACTACTGCCCATCTTGTCTTCGCGCGTCGGCGCCCCGCGTCGGGTTTCTCGCCTATGACCTGACTCGTCTGGAGCCGGTTGATCGCGCTGCTGGCTTGTCACGCCATGTCAACTCCACATCCTCCTTCTGGCCGCTCACGACCGCATCCAACACACTGACGGCTGCGTGGGCTGCGTGTTCGACAAGATGATTGCATAGCGATGCGATGGAACAGCCGTCTGCCTGCGGGCTGGGACCGGCGGCGTGTGTGCAGGCAACGGGCGCCGGCGACGTGATGTAAGAGATAAAAGAACGGGATGCCTCGCACGATACCCATGCGCATCGCATAATAATAGAAGAGCCTGCATACGCTGATACCTCATGAAACGGCCACATCGGGACGACCACCGGACGCCGCGCAGTCGGCGGAAGGTCCGCCAGGCGGGCGGCTGGATTCTCGCGTCACCAGCCTGGATGGCACGACGACGGCGGTACTGCCGGGCTCAAGGCTGCCGTGTGCGAGACCGCCCGCCTGGTCCTCGATCCTATCCAGCAATACGGTCACCGCTTGGCGGGCCATGTCGTCAATGGAATAGTGGATGGTCGTCAGGCCAGGGTTGGACAGCGCGGCAAACGAAATATCATCGAAGCCGACGACCGACAGGTCATCGGGGACCCGAATGTCGCACCGCATCGCCGCATTGAGAACGATCAAGGCCAGGTAGTCATTGTTCACGAACAGCGCGGTCGGCCGATCGGGGCGTGCGACGAGAGCACGCAGCGCGCCCTCAGCCGCTTCCACCGAGGTTGCTATCAGCAGCTCGTCGTCGGGCCGGCGCTGTACACCGTGTGCATCGAGAAAGCGTTGATACGCCTCGCGTCGCTGTCGATCCTCCCACGACTCGCGCACTTTGTCGCCCGCCACGTAGCCGATCCGGCGATGCCCCAACGCGACGAGGTGCTCCAGCGCGAGATATGTCCCGTGCGCGAAATCAGGCGAAATCGACCACCCGCCCGTGCCGCTCAACCGGGAACCGATACAGATGACATAGCCGTGCATCTCGATGAGTTTGTCCAGTTCCTCCTGGGCTTGACGCTCGTCCACCTGACCAAAAACGTCGCCGATCAGCAGGATGCCGTCGACGCGGTCGGAATGCATGATGGTGCTTAGCTCCCACCCTTCGCTTCTGCTGTGTTGGGCATGGCCGAGGAGCATGTGGTAGCCGCGCGCGGCGCACGTCGCATACATCGCGCGCAGCAACTCAACGGAAAAGGGATGGAGCAGGTTTGCGGCGATCACCCCAACGGTTTTGGTCCGGGTGGTGCGCAGCCCGCGCGCCGAGGCGTTGGGCTGATAGCGTAAGGCCGCGGCTGCCTGCTGAACCCGCGCCTGTGTCGTCGCGCTGATGCGAATAGCTTCCGCGTGGCCGTTCAGCACGCGCGAGACGGTCGTCACCGAAACGCCCGCCACGCGTGCCACGTCACTAATTTGCGCCTTGTCGCTTCTCACCGGTATACCGTTCCTGCCCCTTCGACGACAATTGTCATGGGTGTCATGCTCAAACGATTGAGCACATTTATGATGCCAGTATACGCGCCATGAAAAACTTTGTCAAACGCTCCGATGGCGCGCTGGTCACCCGTTTCCCGCAGGGTGCGGGCCGCTTTTATTAACGGCGACGTAGAATTGGCGGGTACCACCCCACGGAAGTGTGCTCATGCGACCCTCCCCCTCGGTGGCGGCACGGGGCGGGCGAGGAAGGGGAGGAGACGGCCATAATCGCGCGTCCGGCCGCGCGGCGGTGTCGTCGTGACCGTCCGCGCGTGGGGCGGGACGGGATAGCACAACATCTCTTCCATAGTCCACGCATGGTCGGCCAGCCCAGCGGCCATGGCCGGCGTCCGCTCCCGCCACTTGCGCCCCCCCGATGGCGCGCAAGCGCAGGCTCTCATGGGTCCAGCAAAAGTTGTAGGCGCAGCCGACGAGCCACATGCCGCTCTCCACGAGTGCTGTCGCGTGCGCGATGCCCCGTCCAAGGCGCGCCAAGGGCGCGAGATGCGCGCGGAAGGTGGCGTTTAGGCGCTCGATGTAGGACGTGTTGATGGCTGTACCGCCCCGCGTCACCGCAATGACGCGGGTGACAGCGGCCTCCGTGCCGACGACCATGCGCCGCGTGATCTCCGCCAGCAGCCGCCCTTGGCGGCTCTTGACTTGTCCTGGCCGAATAACACGTCCATACCAGTAGCGATCGTCGTATCGCCTGGGTAGGCTGGAAAGCACGGCGCATTTGCGCTGCTGCCACTTCCTCCAACGCAAACGGAGCACCGACCAATGCTCGCTTCCCTTATCCGGCGTCTCGACACCACGGCGCGCACCCTCGCGCCGGCCTTCCATCGCTCCTTCCTCGCCGAGACCAAGCCGACGGCGGTGCCGCTCGTCGTCGGCACGCTGGCCGATGTGGCGCGGAGCAAGCCCGAACTCATCGCCGAGAATGCGCTCCTACGTCAGCAACTCATCATCCTGCGCCGCAGCGTCAAGCGGCCGCGCTGCACTGAGCATGATCGGACGTTGCTGGTGCTGCTGGCGAGCCGCCTCCGCACCTGGCGCCAGACCGTCCTGATCGTCCAACCCGAGACCGTGCTGCGCTGGCATCGCCAGCTCTTCCGCCGGTTCTGGCGGCGGACCTCCAGTGCCACACCACCGTCGCGCCAGTGTCGGTACCAAAATAACTTTCCAATACAATGGCCCTCCATGAGCGTCGCGCACCCATCACCCAAAGGTTAGCCCGTTACAAAAACAACGCGTAATTCTCCAGAGGTACCTCTACCCCGCGCATAAAATTCAACTATCCAATCTTGCTGGGAAAGTTTCCCCTTGAGCCTGACTCACTCAGCATGATGCATAACTCTACAATGACCTTTGGACGTCATGACCGTTCGCTGTTGCGCTCTTGCAAACGCTCGATGGCTCCTGGGACACCCCGTATTCCGGTCACCCTGCGGCAGAGCCTGTACGCTCTCTGTACCCTCCAGTGGCAACAAATCTCAATGTCGTGGCGGTACGTTTTGATGCGTTATGTGCGACGGGAAACTAGCATAGCATGACTGGCCGTCCGCATCTGCTCGGCCTGCCTTGTCACGCGTGAGACGTCGCCCGCCTCTCGCTCTTTCATTGGGCACGGGTGGGGGCCAGCCGCCCCATAAGGGGCGGCTGGCCCCCACCCGTGCCTTCCCCCTGTCCTAACCGCTTTCCCCTGATAATGGGTGCCGCGTGTCGCGCAATCGGACCGAGTGATACGCTCGTCGCGGACCCCGATTGTGCGGGCCATCTCGCGCCATTGCGCCGCATCACTGTCGCTAGCCCCTTGATCGGCATAGGTGGCCTCGTTGTCCTGAGCGGCGGCGTAAAATTGATGGTAGACATAGTTCGGGCAGACCCACATAGCTCTCATAGATATGAGGCATCCGATGAACGACACCGATCCTTGGAGACAGCCTGCCGCCTGGACGACGGAGGAACGATGCATCGTGCATGTCGACCTGGACATGTTCTTCGCGGCCTGTCATATCCTTGAGCGGCCCGAGCTTGCCGGCGTGCCTCTCGTGATCGGCGGCGATCCCGATGGACGCGGCGTCGTGGCGACGGCCAACTACGTTGCTCGCCGATACGGCGTCCATTCGGCCATGCCGGCCGCGCAGGCGCGGCGATTGTGCCCTCAGGCCGTGTTTCTCCGACCGGATCGAAGCCTCTACCGCCCGCGCAGCCAGCACGTCATGCGCATCCTGCGCGAGGAGGTGTCCCCCGTGCTCCAGCAAGTGAGCATCGACGAGGCTTTTGTCGACGCCACAGGACTCGACGATCCCGTGGCACATGCGCTGTGCGCGCAGGGGCGCATCCAGCGGGAAACAGGCTTGACGGCGAGCGTTGCGGTCGCGACGACACGTCTGTGCGCGAAGGTGGGGTCGGATCGCTATAAACCCCATGGTTTCGTCGTCGTGCCGCCGGGGAGGGAAGCAGACTTCCTGGCCCCGCTGCCTATCGAGAAGGTCTGGGGTATCGGCCCGCGTACGGCGGAGGCGCTGCACGCGGCCGGTCTCTCGCGCGTCGGCGAACTCGCTGCGGCAAGCATCGCGCATCTCGCCGGCGCTGTGGGTGACCGTCGTGCCCGCGATTTACACGCCCTGGCGCGCGGCGACGACGATAGTCCCGTCGTCACGGAGCGGGAGCGAAAAAGCTACAGCGCCGAGCACACCTTCGCGCGCGACGAGGGGCGGCCTCGGCATCTATGGGCCGAGGTGCGCTCCATGGCCGACGACATCGCGACTCGCTTGGACGCCGCGAGCATCGTTGGGGCGACGGTTGGCATCAAACTGCGCTACCCGGATTGGCGAACCCTTACCCGGGATCGAACACTCCCGTATCCCGTCGACGATGCTGCGGAGATCGCCCACGAAGCCGCCGCCCTCATGCGCGTCCACTGGGAACGCCGCCCTGTACGTCTCATCGGGCTACGCGTGGCCGGACTCCGCGCCGCGCCAGCCTATCGCCAATTGCCTCTCTTTGCCGGACGGGACGGCGTCGACACCGTCCCCTATAATCAATCCCCAGCAGGGATTGGGACGGTTGAGTGATTTGCGGCCCTCCGCTCCCATGTCGAACCGAGGTAACACGACTATGTTCGGTACACACTGTTCCGATCCCAGCCGGATAATATCCGCAGTTGGCGTCGCGAATCTTCGTGTGTCTAGGGAACCTGTCGTTGGGTGAGCGATGGAGGGGCAGGCAACGCGACGATGGACGGCCCCAGTTTAGGGAATCGGTTCTGGTCGTGGGCAGGGGTTGGAAGGATGGACACGCCATCGGACGTTGAGCGCAAGAGTACCTCGTAGGGGTCGACACAACTTACACGACTCCGGTGCTTCGATTGTGAGCCTGGTTTATCACCCGGCAACGTCGCCTTGTCATGCCACGACACCTTTAGCTTGATGGGCGACGTCATCCTATCACATGGATACGTGAGCAGCAGTGGATAGCGCGTCTCACCTATACGCAGGCTCCCTATACCACGGTCTAGGAGAAGCGACAGGGCAGGAGAGGATAGCATGTCAATGTCGCCATCCATGACCTCGACTCGTACATCATGGGCCGGGTGCGAAAGAGTGTTGGTGACGACGAGATCGTACGCATCACCATCGTCGGGCTCGACGCTCACGAAGATGGCAGGCCGATCCGCGGATAGATTAGATCGGTAATAACTGGAGATGGCGTTGGCCGAGTTGACCACGATCAGGGCAAGTAGCCCGATGAACCAAGGGTTGTCGTGCAAGGCGGCCAATCCTGCATGGCCGAGGTAGAGCGCGTCCCACCCCACCCCACCCCACATCGCGACCGAAAGGGGATTGCGCCACGAGGACCAGAGCCACCCTAGTTCTTTGCGCGTCGGGTTGCGCTCCATAAACGTGCGCACGACGACCCAGACGACGACCGTGTTCACGACCAGCACCACGATGATGGAGCAGGCCAGCACCACGACGACTCCCAGCACAACCAACAGCAGATCATGAAACATCACAGCCTCCTCCTACATGCCTGGCTTGTGCGTCCCCACAGAGCCCTAGTTGCCAATTCTACCGTTACTCGTGTCTCTCATGGAAAGGGTGTATCGACTCCGAATCTAATTTCCGTCTGTTCGGCTGGATGTGGACGAACGTGGACGTGCAAAAACGCCTCCCAGGACGGGTAGATGGCGAGACTGCTATACCCTGACTGCTCGGCGTTGATATCCGATCGCCAGCACACAACCACCTGACCGTTATGAAAGATAACCCCGTCAAGCACGCGTCCAGTGCCGCTGATGCCGCTCTCATCGGCGTGACGGATCACTGTGAAGAGTTTAGGATCGTTCAAGCTCGTTTTACCCCCGAGACTACCCATACAACCATCGAGCGCACGTACTCCCCCTTGTACTTGCGTAGCAAGGCGACCTGTCCGGCGACCTCATTAATGAGCGGGTGGTGCGACTGCACGACGGCATGATGTTCGACGGATCAACCTTGAACCGTGGGCGGAGGACCTGCTCGCCACGCGGTCCTTCAGCGCTGTCAGCGACGATATGGGCGGGGTACGCCACGTTCATCTGATGCAATGTGATCGTCTGCTTCCAGAGCGGTTTACTGCAGCCAGGGCATGCACAACGACCACCGGTCGTGAGCCATACCTGCAACGCCACTTTTTCGGGGAGTTTCATTCGTGGCATAGCGACGTGATCAACCTCACGGGATACAAAAAGGGGCTGCGGCGATGGCCCTCCCACACGCCCACGTCATCTAGTCCGACGATCACGAAGAAAAGGCAGCCCGCGAACTGGTCGACCATCAGCTTCCGCCGCCACGTCAGTTGATCGATCAGGGAGGGCGTCGGCATGGTCTCGGGATGGGTATGCCATTCTCCTAAGTAGGTGCAAGTGCCGCCGCTCCCCCTCCACGCGCGGTCGATCGCGTCCTGATGTCGTTGTCGGGCGCGATAGTAGTGCGTGCGGCTACAGTGATCGCCCCGCATCGGTGTCGTCACTTGATCGACGATGATGTCCTGGCTGTTGTGGATGTGGCGACCGAGCAAGACACCGCCCGCTTCAGGCTTATGCCCCTCGTCCTGCACGTAGCGTGTGACCACCATGGCAGCCTCCCATCCGATTTGGAACTTGCCTCCTCCCGGTCGGTTGAACGTCAGGCCGCGCGACAACAACTCTTCGGCTAACATCACGCATCCCCGGCTTGGTAGGCACTGCAGACGCGGCACTTTGGGTTCCGATACGCGTAACGCTGGTCATACAAGGCGTTTGTGGTCATGTCGTACCGACCCGAGAGGTGGTAGCCCCCATCCTTGAACGCGGAGGCGTCGCCTTTCCATGACACCAGCGGGTTGCCGGTTTCCCTTCCTGTGAGCGCATCGACGGCGAGTCGCACCGCCTGGACGGCCGTCTGGACCGCATCCGCTGAGCCATAGGGCGTGTGCATGCTCCCACAGCCAGAGAGCGCTCGTCCAAATGTTTGCCCCGAGTCGGCAAATGCAGCGCGATTGTCCAGCGTTTCGACATCGTCGACAGACGTGTAGAGACACTCGAAGCAACCGTTATCGTTCCGATCCGCGATGAGGAGCGCATGTCCTCCGATGCCAAGTGGCTCCAGCCAGGTGAACAAAGCCGGCGGCCCGCCTTGCAACGCATGGAGACGCTCGTTCATGGCGAGCTCGACGGTTGGGTTGCCCAGCGCGCATATGACCAGATCGTAAGTGGCTAGGTCAACCGAGCCGTCAACAAGCGCCTTCTCTATGGAACTCTCCATCCCATTGACCTGGACGTAGGGCACCTCTCGCTCGATCTCCGACGCGAGTGCTAGCGCCTTGGGTATACCCCAATACCGCCGGCCGAGTATGTGACGGTAGGCGTTCTCCGGTTTAAGCCTGTCTCGATCGACCAAGGTCAGGTTCTGGATGCCCGTTCGGGCCAACTCGAACGCGATGTGGCCGCCGAGAGAACCGCACCCGACCAGGAGCACCCGCGCCACATCGAGGTCAGCATCGCCGCCTCCGCGGCGGACGAGGTATTTTCGGTCCAACCGCTCCACTTGTAGTGGGACAAGCCGTGCGGCTGTTCCACGATCAAGCAGCGGGTGCGCGTCACCGACCTCGTCGTAGCGGATGCCGAACAGCGTTTCCCCTTCGGAGGGCCGCGGCAACCGCACAATGACATATTCCCGCTTCGCTCTTTTGCCCTTGACAAGCCGACGAAGCCGCGCCATGTTTACCTCCGACACGCCGAGGAGGAGAGAGTGGCGCACCTCTTCAGCGGACCACATCGGGCCGTCCGGTCGCGGCGGGATAAGCACTGTGTTGGGTTCGAGGGGCAGATACACAGCGTTCTGCAGCGTGTATTTGCTCGCGACCGGACGACCATTATAGAAGGCAGAGAGGTTGTTCTGGTCGGCGGCAACGACGGGCTCTTCGTCTTTGCGTGTGGCAATGACCACGGCCCGAACGTCGTCAACGGGGTCGAGCACGGAACAGAGTTCGACACCTCCCCGCAGCCGAGCCCAATGGGCCCCGAATTCATCCGCGAAATCGCTTCGGTTACGCCCGCTCACACCGTCCTCGAGTACCCTAAGCGCCTGCCCAAACGTTTCGCGCACGATATCAACTGGGCGCCGGCGGTCGAGCACTAGACCTTCAGGATCCTTGAAACAGATAAGCCCATTCGCTTCGACGTGGGGGATGAAGCCTAACGCGTCCCACGGGCGGAGATAGAAGCGCGGCAGCTCAAGCGGGAATGCACCGCCGATAGAGAGGCGCACGTTCACCCACCGCGCCTCGACGAGGACCTCTCCCTCCAGCCCCGATGCGTCAACATCGGGGCCTTCGATGGTGCGACGGGGATTGCGGAAAAGATTCAGGGCTTCCACCGCGTCGAGCAGGTTAATGCCTCCCTGGGTATCCATACGGTTAGGCGCTGCTGCTAGAGGAGACGACGGCGGGCCCGTAACTTTTGCCCGTCGAGTTTTTCTCCGGTACGGGAAAGTCCTCTCCGAACACCTTTCGCAGTTTCTTGCACGCCTCGACGGGGTCGGGATCTTGATCTGCTGCGTCGAGCGCGTCCCGCAATGCTTTCAACTTCTCCTCGAACGCCTCCATCTGATTGTCGGTCATCCGCCGACAGAGGTCATTCTTGGGAGCCACCGGGAGGGTTATTTTGATCCTCCGTACCGCCGCTTGCTTTTCCCAATCATAGGTCGACTGGAATCGGGCGAGGATAGCATTCACCAGTGAGGTCAAGGCTTTCAGATCATCCGGCTTCGGGGCGATGGGATCGGTGTAACTGTACTTGGCGGAGAAATCATCGTAGGCGGCGACGGTCAAGGCGATACCGCGTGGGGCTCCATGTCCTACGGACCGGAAGTTCTCATCCTTCCACCGTTTGAGCGCCCGGACGGTACGCCTGAACTGGTCCCAGTTGCTCCCCGTATACTTTTTCTCGATCTTGTTGACTAGCCCTTGCTGGTCGGACGGTTCCCAGATGCGATTCTCATCTTTCGCGCCGGGAGTGCCGCGAGCCAGACGATCGTTGTCGTCGTTGTGCTGGTCCCGATGGGAGTAGACAGCGATGTCGACGTGATAGATTGGTTCCCCGTTGCTGCGGTAGAAAACGGTAACGCATGGCTTCCGGATGCTTACGTCTTCGGTATGACCGACGAGGGCCTCGTGGACACGCTCTTTCAATACAACCGGATCTGAGTACGCCCCGGTCGTCTCGACCTGGAAATACAAACCTTGATCGATGTCATATTGCCCATCATCGATCGGCTTGACGCCCGTGCGCATCCTGTAACTACCCTGGTCGAGGAAGTGGTAGGACGGGCAGTCCTCACCATGTGCCTTGAAGACGCCCGGCAATTTGTCGTCTAACCGCCGCTTGATGATGTCGCGCTTCTCGCGGAGAGTGTCCTCCTCCTCGAAGCGCTTGATCTTGATCGTATCATTGAATTCTTGGAACTGCTTTTGGACGTTCGCCATGTCAATCTCCTACTATCTATACGTGTATTCGCTCGTTCGTCATGGAGCGGCAGGGATGAAAAGGGTCCGACTTCTCGTTGAAAAAACGCTCCCTCAGCTTGGGCAGGCGCTCGCGCGCGAACGCGTTGCCCAAGCCTTTCAGGGCTGGTGTATCCTTCGTTGAGGCCAGGCTGAACCGGCCGGACGGAACGGGTGGGCTGATTCGGAACACCCGGTCGTGGCCAATAAGCACCTGGGCCGTGCCGATGGAGGCGGACGATTGCGCTGCCATAAACACATCGAGCCCTTTCGCCCCCCAATAGACAAAACCGTCACCCTTCACCTTCAGCCCTCGTATCCGGGCGCGAGGATCAAAAGGTGGCGTTGTGCAGCCGAGGCTCAACGCCACTACATCATCTTTCGGCCACTCCAGCACGCCGATGGCCTCAACCACCGCCAGTCCGACAGGGTTGTTGGCGAAGACGCCCCCATCGACCAAGGGGATACCATCGGACGACACATGGATTGGGAAATACGTGGGCGCGGCTGCGGTGGCCAGGGCAACCTCGACGGCCTTCTTTTTATAGTCGAGCTCGAATCTGGGGTGATGCGCCGTCTTATACAAATGAACCACACCGCGCTCCGCATTGAAGGACGGGATGACGAGACGGTTCTGGCTTTCTCCAAGGACGCGATCGCCGAGCCGTTCATGCAAGGCCTCGCGGAGGGGCTGCTGATTGAATTGCGCGGACCGCAGTCGCCGCATAAACGGCCCTGGCTGTGCGAACACGCGGGGCCCCATGTCTTCGTAGAGGCGCAGGATGTCGGCGGCCGGCAAGCCAAGCCCCAGACCAATCGCGATGATGCCGCCTGTCGACGTGCCCACGATGAGGTCGAAGTATGAGGCGACGCTTTCGCCTAACGATTCCTCGATCGCCGCCAGGAACGCGGCGGGGAACACACCCTTGATACCACCACCGTCGATCGCTAATATCTTCCGCATACCTACATCACCCGCATACGGGCGCCAGGAAGCGGCAACACATCGTGTGACGCCTCGACAACCTGCCGCACAGTGCGCTGGAATGTGGAGACCGCCATCGGCCGCATGTCGGCGATTTTGCTAGCCCCCTTGGATGTCCTGAACGATTGGGCGCCGGCCGTTGTCGTACGCTTCGACGAGCCCTGTCCGCCCACTCCTCGGTCCTCTACGACACGGTGTCCGCATTTTTCAGCGAATGTGACGGATGGTGGCGCGTTGCCTGGCGCGATCACCTCCGCCTGTATGGCACTGCTATACATCGAAACCCTATTCCTTCATCTGCTTCACTGACCCTAATGAACACAAAGCCAAAACTTAACCGATACGGATATACTCATACTCGACCCCACCACTGGGCGCCGCTCGTTCCTGTCGCAAGATGTACCCTTCTTTCCACAGCTCCTTAAGTTTATTGCTCGCGTTCGGCACTTTGATGTCGAGCGCCCGCGCCGCCTCGCCAGCCGTGGCTGCCTCGACCGAAAGGACATAGTCAAGCATCGGCCGTTTTCCTTCGCCGGGTTGCGGGCCAAGGATACGAGGCGATCTCAGTGTCCAGACGAAGAGCGGTTGCTCACATCGATCCGCCGCGGCGTCCCAATTCTCCAACAAATCCACATCCTCGACATCGATCAGGTAAAAACCCTGCCGCTCACGGAAGTACTTCGCAAGTTCCACCACCGCTGTACGAGGGAACGACACATCGGTATGCGACACCCCGCGCAATGAGATGGCAAAGAGAGGCCGCTCTTGCTGTGACTCGACAAGCACGCGCAACCGTTCCTGTACCTGACGCCCCAGCGCATGTCCCCACGCGTCGGAGTTAGGTAGATAGTCACGGAGTACGATTTGCGCTGCTTTCTGCTTCATCTCTATTAGTGTAGCAGATGACGGAGTGCTAGTCAAAGGGGATGTTGAAACAGAAATGAGTCCCGTAGAGAGGGATTGTATCTTGGAATGGCCCAGAGGTTGTTTGCGAAACGATCCCGTTTGGCGAAACGGTCAACGCGCAGGTAGCGAGGCGTAGATCAATCGTCGCGCCACATGTCCTGGCATATTTAGCACAACTATGCAGCCCCGCTCCTCGTGGAGAGCCATGCCGCGAGAGACCGCGTGTCAACAGTCCGTCCACTACCTCGGCGTCTGAGAGATTAATAAGATCGGGGGCATACAGCCCAAGCGCTGGTCGGATCGTCGTGAGCAGACCTTTTCCACTGTCGGAGACGACCACACATGCTTTATGGGCGTTGCGATACACCTGGAGGGCCACGAACCCATCGATTCGCGTTTCGCTGTGCTCGTAGATATTGCCGATAAGTTCACTCAGGATCGTGTACGTTGCGCCACTCAGTTGTTTTGCATCAGGACGCCCCGCCGTAGCCACGTCAACCTTTTCCGTGAGCATCTGGGGGATATCCCGGGCAGCATCGGGATCATGAGGGGAAATCCCTTTGAATTCGACCAACCGATCGTTGGTTCCTTCAAACACTAAGACCTGCGTATCGTTCGGGCGCTCGGGTAACACATGGACATTCGGTGGCAGGAGGCGAATGAATCCAGCGCGGTTGAGGTATCCCAATGCTTCATCGGGATCTTCAAAATCAAGCGTGACCTGCCACCCATCCTCAACGTGTTGATGGATCAGCGACAGGAGACGTGCGCCAGCATCGACCACCACCTTACACCCCAAGGGAAAATGATAGACGACGCGCATACGGTCGCTTTCTTCGGTCATTGCAAGACGCAAGGCCCGCTCTAATGCGGGGCCACTGATCCATTGAGATGGAAAATAGATGTGGATTGTGGCGCTCATCGATAGACGGGACCGTGACGGTCCCACATCTGGAGACCGCATACCTTTTCCATAATCATGGCTCTGACAGCATCGCCGGGCTCCCCAGCGTGCCGTGCGCGCGCGCATACCCCTGCTTTGCACCCGAGAGTCATGACCACGTCGATAAAGGTGTCCACGCCTTGCCCTTCCTCATTATCATGACGGCGAGTGATTCGACCCCAGGTAGTCACGGCCCGAAAAGCGTAGCCGCCTGGCGCCGCGCATTGGCCCCTATCGATCTTCCAACCTGATCGGTAGGGGCCTGAAAGATAGTGGCCGGTGGTGGGCGCCTACGATAAGAGTTCCACCACTTTATCAGCCGTTATGCTACAGACGTGTCCAAAAATCGTTGGGCCTGTTGCCTCTGTGTGGTCAGGGCGCCCGTTACGTCCGCTCCGGTCACGCGCCTGGTCTCGTCCTGGGTAATCTCGATAGTATCTGGGCGACCGGCGGCCTCAAAAAGCGTGGTGAGCATGGCCATATCCTGGGCGCGTGCCTTGCTCAGTAGATAGCGGCAATCGACAGCCGGGCCTGGCTGTACGTGAGCATCCTGGGCAATAAGCGACAGATAGGCCGATAAGAGATCAGCGGCCATCGACCGGCGCGCGCTCACGCGTCGCCGGTCGATCCCCTCAATCGTTGTTTTCGTCGCCCGTTCGCGGACGGCAAGGCGTTCTTGTGCGGCGGCTATAACCGGTACCGACACGACGTTACCCCGCTCCATCGCCCCGCCCAGCGCGTCAATAGTCGCGATCTCGCCCATGTCGCTGACATAAGCTATGTCGTTCCCGCGCGCGATCCGCTCGACACCGGCTACCCCGGTAATGGGCAGTGCCGTGGCAAGCAGACGCTCGAATGCTTCGTCCGTATAGGTCAGATAGCGCACGGTCTCCGGATAATGATCGGCCACCTCTGGCAGCAACGTGACGGACTGTGTCGGAAAGCCGGGGCCGGTGAGCGCGAAGACACCTGGGCGATCCTCGTCCGGCGCGAACACATATTTGGCCTCCGCGACGCATTCCGCGTGACGCACGAAACGGTCGATGTCGGCGGGAGTCACCGGCAACGGATACCGCGTGAGTTGGCGCGTCACGCCACTGGCGGCATACGCCTCGATATCCACTCCCTCGCGTTCGGCGCGGTCGATCTCCGCGTCGATGGAGTCCACGATGGTCTCTATCGAGGTGTTCCCCAAGAGGCCCGTCTCGACCTTGCTGCCAATCGCCGCCAGGATGGGTTGAAGCGGCCCGACGACCACCTCGAAGATGTTGATGCGTTGCCGCAGGGCACGGTAGATGTCGGCCTCGACCGTGCCCTCATAGTAGTAGTTGACGATCTCGACCGTGTCATGAGGCTGACCGATGCGGTCGATGCGGCCGATACGTTGCTCCACTCTCATAGGGTTCCAGGGCATGTCGTAGTTGAATAGGAGCGCCGCGCTTTGGAGGTTTAGTCCCTCGCTGGCTGCGTCGGTGCAGAGCAAAATGCTGATATCGCCGCGGCGGAAGTCAGCCTTAATAGCGTCCTTGGTCACAATGCGCCATGTTCCTGTAGCTGTATCCCAGCGTTCACCGCCGCGCCCGGAGAAGCACGCTAGTTGCGCGCCGAACAGGCTGCCAAGATAATCGCGGATGTACTCTAGCGTATCGGTGTACTGCGTGAAGACGATGGCCTGCCGATGTCCGCGCACCAGGTAGTGCTGCAGGTCCTGCCCGAACCGGAGCAGTTTGGAATCCTCGTGGATCGTTCCTGCCGCCGCCAGCATCGCCGTGATCTTCTCGACTTCGGCCGTGATCGCCTTCTCGTTCGTCGTGCGAATGACCTCGACGCTGTCCACGTCCTCCGCGGCGATATCGTCGTCGGCGAGGTCGTCGTCATCATCAACCAAGAAGCTCTCCCTGCGGCCCTCCAGCGCCTCCTGGCGGGTCTTCAGACTCTGCATGAAGGCGTAGAGCGAACTGGTCAAGCGGCGGCGGTAGATGCCCGCGACGAAGCCCAGGCTAGACCGCTGCGCGATGATGAAGTAGTTTCTGATGTAGTCGTCGATCTCTGCGTATAGGTCGACCTCGACCGGGCTGCCGAACGGGAGGAACCGGTCCTCCACATGACGGTTCGCGATGTTTTCATTGAGCAGACCTTGCGCGCGATACAGCCGCAACTTCTCGCGGCTGTTGCGGAACATGCGCTCTTGCAGCGGCGTGGCCATGCGAAACAATTCTTCCAGTAGGGGGCGCGACTGCGGTGTCAGCAGCGTGCGGACATCATTGACCCGGTTCTCCTTGAGGGCGCTGAACAGCCGGCGATACGCGTTCGGGGAGAGCGTCGTCTCGATCCTGGTCCGCACGTCGTCGGGCACATGCCCCCCGGAAGCGAGGTGGTCGGCCATCATGGTAACCAGCAGGGGCAGGTTGAGCGACGTCACGCCCTTCTGGATGGCGAGATAGTAGGCGCGGAAGGTGTCCGGAGACACGGCCCAGCGGCCACCCAGGTCAAGCAAGCGCAGCAGATCCCACGCCTCGACCAAGTCCATCTGCATGGGCGTGGCCGTGAGCAGAAAGAGCGATCGCGTCTTCTGCGCGGCCAGCGTCCGCAGAAGGGCCAGGAGTCGATTGGGCCGATCGCCTTTCTGTTCACGGCGACGGGCATGGTGTGCCTCGTCCACGATGATCACATCCCAATCTGGTCCATCGAGCAGCGGGCCTTGTCGCTGCTGACGGCGGACCAGGTGACTTGACGCGACGATGAGATCATGCGCGCCCCAGGGCTCGGTACTCGCCGGCAACACCGTACCGTCATAGGGATTGTGGAACAAGGAGCCGTCGTAGTACCAGAACGGTAGCGCAAATTTCTCGCGCAACTCGGTGCGCCACTGTGAGAGGACGCCACGTGGCACCAGCAGGATCGCCCGCCGCACACGCCCGGACATGATGAGGTAGCGCAGGGCGCCGCCGCATTCGATGGTCTTGCCCAGGCCAACCTCGTCGCTAAAGAGATAGCGGTCGGGATAGTGATCCGCTACAGTGGCGATAACCTGTTCCTGGTGCGGCCACACAGTCACCGTGCTTGTGGCAAGAGCCAGATGGACGCCCGACTCGGGAAAACGCGGCGCATCGCGCAAGAAGGAAAAGACCATGCGCTCGCGCAGTGCCCTCTCCTCGTCGCTCACGGGAGGTTGTGGTGGTACTGGCTCCGTCGCAGGAACTTCGTCGGGGTCCTTTGTTGGCGGCTCTACCGGGGCCAGGGCAAGCAGTTGGTCTCGCAGGGCATCGGGAAAATCCACGACCATTGTCCGGTGCGCTTCGCCGTTCCACAGACGGTCAAATGACAACTGGTGGGCATCGATGTAGCGTTCTCCCCCTTGCCACGAGGCGAAGACGGTCATGCTTTCCTGGTTATCGCGCCAGGCGTTGACCGACTCGTTCACGCTACCCGTAAAGCAGAGCCGATCCCCCTGCGCATCCGTGAGGAGCATGACTTTCTCGTGGAAGAGGGACTGTCCGCCGATCAACCGGCCCTTGTCGTCGGTCGGCAGGGCAATCTTGATGTCGAGGCGTCCGGCCGCCACGAGCCAGGCCAGGCACTCCAGCCGGGCGGCGAGGACTTTGTCGGTTGGCAGGGCGAGGGTGATGAGGCCGCCAAGGCGTTCGCGTATGTCGTAGCCCTTCTCCATGGCCGTGATGTCGTCCTGCGTGAGCACATGCGAGACGATCATGCGCATGTGCCCACCCGCATCGATGAAACGCTTGAGGCCGACACTGGCGATAGCCAGGGCATAACTGGAGAAGTACCCCGTTTTCCGATCGTACGTCACCGCCTCGGACAGCGCGGGTATAAGCACCTCACGATCCAGGTCATTGCTATCCCGCTCGTACAATGGCAGCCAGTCGTGATCGCGTAGGCCCATCAGAATAACCTTGGCTGTTCGTGCGTCTCAGCCTCGATGTCATCAAAGAGCGGCATCTGCACATGGGACCGAAGTTTGACATCGCTCATTAGTAGATCGCTCAGTGCCTTGTGCTCATCACTTGCGGCGGGCAACATCTTGAGGGCAAGTTCTACGAATTGCGTGAAGTCTGGATTGGCGAATAGATTAGTACGCTCGAAGAACCGCTGCGTGGCGGTAATGCCTTCGTCCAAATAGAGGGCTAGCGCGGCATGTAAAGCATCCACCATACGGTCGTATGATGGCGCTTGCACCTTAACCTCGCCTAGCAGCACTCGTTCGCGGGGCGTAAGGAACGCGACATCATTTCCCTTCTTGACCAGGATATGGTATCTGTCGCGCAGGTCGCTAATAGATACGTCGCCCGTCGATAGCGTCAACAGCCGCGCCTCATCGAAGGAAAACTCGCGGGCAAGAAAACAGTCCCACCCGATCAAGTAAAAGCGCGAAACTGGATCGAGTTGGACATAGCGCCCCTCGGTCATCTGGGCCATCCGCTGGTCAACGACGGCATTTCGGGCTTCCTTGAGCGCGGCCTCGGGACGGACCTCCACGTTGGTCCGATCTCGAACCGGCCAGTTTTTGGACAGCACTTGCAGGGCAGGACCAAATGCGGCGAGATACAGATCAATGCCCTTAATGCCCATTGCCTCAAGAACAGGCACACGAGCCATCACTGCCTGCCGTACCTTGGGCTGCACATCCTCCCACCAAGCCGATGCTGTGTCCATTCTCTTGCGGCAAACAAGCAACACGGTACTTGCAACTGCGTTCTTTTCGGCCTGATGGATGCTATCTGGACTTTCCGTGTTGACCGCCCACGTCGCAGTGATCTCGAAGCCGGCGGAGATTAAGCTCTGTGACAACATGTCCCACGCGCCACTCTCTTTATGGTTAAATTGGACCGTCAGCACCCCATCGTCGCGCAGTACCCGGTAGTATTCCCGAAAGGAACGGTCGAGCTTCGCTTCATAATCTTGGTTCGCTAGAGTCGCGGCGTTGGGCAGACCCCTGAAGCGACCAGGGTTAGTGATGGCCTCTAACTCCTTATTGGACAAATCCTCGACAAATACGTCTGGCAAAAGCGCCTGCAGAACGCGCTTTTCCCATACATAGTACATGTCGGAGATTTCAGCATAGCGGATTGAGCCGAGATACGGAGGATCAGTAACTGCGGCAACGACCGAGGCATCAGGGACCAATGCCAGATCGGCGGCATCGCTAGCCCTGATCGTGATGACGGGTGATGTCGCTGCTTGTTCTCCAGATTCCCTGGGACTTATTGCCATGCGACACAACTTGTCGTAGTCGTCTGTCGCAGCATCGGCGCACAGTTGCCAGAGTCGTGACGCCCCGTTTATCTCTGGGAAATTCCACATCAGGTTGAGCGAATGGGTAGACAGTGCGTTGATAACTTGAATTGTCGAACTTTTCCACCGACCCAGCCTACAATTCATATCCACGCAACGATCCAACACCATAGTCAGCCATAGCGCCATTGCCAACTTTCGTTCCGGCGTCACATGTTTTCCATACGCTTCCACAGCCGCTCGTACGGTAGTAAGAATGGTGCCGAGACTTAATAATTGGCGAGGAGTATACAGATCCTTCCAGTTATAAAGGCCGTAAAAGTTGAGGTCCGGCCCACGCTGCGTGTCCTGTGGTATCGCCTCTGATGGAAACGCGTCCTTGAGCCTCAATTCCGGCGAGGCTTCCGCTAACGCCGATTCCGCCTGTGCGACAGCGGCAAGGTCTTGCTCGGATGGGACACGAAAACACAAAGCGCCACGCCCGTTGTAATAGGCTACAGCATAGAGTTGGTATCCAAACCCTCCTGTCTGCCCTTGCTCCATAAGGTAGTCTGTTGGCAGGACCCGCGTACAACGGGGGCATCGTCCTGTGGCCTTAGCCAATGTCCCAGTTTCACTAGGGCTATAATCACCGATTCTGTCATTCTTGACACTACCTTGTACCATCTCAAATAAGCACTGGTTGTCTTCGGGCGACTCCGGCAAAACGAGCCGTACCGCACACGCGCGGCCTTGTGTGCGTGCAGACTGAGAGCTATCGACCCACCATGATGGTGCGAGAGGGACACATAATCCGCATTCTGAGCAACGTACAGTATGTGCCCATAGATAGTCACGCGCCCGTTCGCCCACACTGGATGGAAAATATATGCCTAATTCTTCATCCACCTGTTTTGCGACCCACGCCACCCATTGCTTTAGATCACCCTCAAACTCCAGGCCAAACGTCAATGGGACCTCAATCGCGGCTTTCATCGTCGTAACCGCCACAGGATTGAGGTCGGATGCTATGGTTGGGATACCATATCGTACGGCTTCAAAAGGAATGCTGCCGCCTCCAGCGAACGCATCAATAACCTGATAGTTGTCGCCCCACGTTCGCTTGCAGCGTTCATGTACTTCATCGATCACGAGATGAGAAGGCGTCTGTTGGTACAACCGGAAGTCTTTGGCAGCAACACTTGGCACGCCAAGTAGTCGGACAAAATCATCCGTTGTGGTGTTTGCGGGCAGTAAACTCGCTAGTACCGATGCGCGAGAGAAACTAAGGGGCTTGCGAGAGAACCAACGGTGGACGGCGGTAAATGGCGAGCCTCGTGTCTCTTTCAACACTTGCTGGTTGAGGAGATCGATGGGAAAACTCTCCTCAATAAAGAGACGCGGTCGCCCCTCGTTCTCACCACTCAATCGACACCTCCACAGAGAATACGCAATGCACGTAGGCCCCGACGTCCGTTAGAGCCGTGGCATTTCGAGAACCAGTAGTACGCCTCTTCATCGCTCATTGACCATACGGCTTGCTGTAAGGTGTGGATGTGATCGAGATTCGATAGCGGGGCGATAGCTTTGAATAGAAGCGCGAGGCGGACGCCGGTTTCTTCGCTCAAGCCGAAACGCTTCTTTTTGTCAGGCTGAATCGCGGTGGGCTTGTGATGGTTTGACCGTAGCACATCAAGAACCATATCCCAGGCTGACGATAACGCAAGTCCGTCAATGCTCCCCATTTTGATGAATGCCAAGGCACGTCCGTTCCGTGACGATGGAAATGGGCGTTGCAGTACCGTAAGGGCATAAGACGCGTTCGATAAAGGCTCAACCGCCAGTTGAAATTGGTGTAATTGCTGCTGCATTAGGCACGCTCCGCTTGCAACTTGAGCCACAATGAATGGGCGCTCAGGGCATTCTTCACAGAGGTGATCGCTTGATCGGTCGGGGCAACAGGTGGATCGTAGGTAACCTGTACGGTCATCTCGGCGCTCTCGGTCTCGCCCTCGAAGGCACGCAGCGCCGAGCGCAACGCGGACGTTCGCTCCAACGGCAGGCTGTATTCCAACGTGAGCCGGTCGTTGTCTCCGCTGTATACTTCGATGCGCTGTCGTACGATGACGCCCCGGCGCGGGAGTCCAGGGAGAGCCAAGCCGAGCGCCCGGACAGAATCAACCCCCTGCACGGCGAGGTCGAGGCGTTTGATCGCCGTGATTTTGGCCGTCTCACACTCATCGAGCAACTTGGAGAAGGCCAGGTTCACGTCGCCAGACCCAATGACCGATGAAACGGGCGCAGCGGCGATGGGCGAGGCATTACCAAGTGGCATGCTCACTTGATACCCGCCACCCTGTTCCTTCGCCGCTTTGAGTGCGGGAGATGGCGTGGCGGGCAGGGCATCATCAATTTCTTGTGGATCATACAAGACCAGATCGCCGGCGAGACTGACGGATGCTGGCACATTGCCGCGCCCCTTCGAGATGATTATTTCGCCCTCTTTGCCGCGCCACACGTCGTCGCGCAGCCCGTTGATGATGCAGTCGACCAGGATGGTCGGCGTGCGCAGGATCGGTAAGCCGGCCTTACGGAAGAATTGCTCGTAGATCGTCTTAACAGGCACATTCTTCTGCGCCCCCGGCCACACCTTCGTGCGCACCCAGATCGGGCTGATCGTCGCACTGCCGTCGAGCACCTGATTCAGACTACGCAAGGTGTCGAGCAGGGTTTGCTGTTGGTTGCGCGTCGCGCTGGAGTTGTCTTGCGGTTGTAGGGGCACATGCCGTAGGCCATCGTCGGACGGATGGAACAGGTGGCGGTAGGCGGTGCAGAGCGCCACGCGGAAGTCGAGTTTGCTCGTCGCCTTGCGATCGGTTAGGCGCTGCCGTTGCATGCTCTCCAGGCTGTTCAGCAGCTCGACATCGCCGGTGGCTTGTTCGACGGCCAGCATCTCGCGGGTGCGGTCGATGAGACGGTCCATCTGGCCACTATCCGCGACCAGGAAAACCACACGATTGGTGTATTGGCGGAACGATCCCTCGGCCCCGGCCCGCTCGCTGAGGGTCTTCACCAGAGGTGGTGCTGATGCGTTTTGCCCTGTGACCATGACCGAGTCAAAATCAATCACGGCCAGCGCGATACTGGAGAGTACGTCGTCGATCTCGCCCGGCGTCGACGGCGAGAAGACGGGCGTGAAGAGTTGCCCTTGATACACCTCGCGCAGGCGTTGACGGATTTCCTGCTTGGCGGCGCTCGCGGTGATGTCCTGCTTGCGGTCTGCCACGACCTTATTCAGGCTCGGCTCGGTGTGGAATCGATAATGACCCGTGGCTGTCCGGTCCAGGTGCCAGGCCACCTCCTCCAATGCGAAGAGTGCGGCTATGACCATAGACGGCTGAATGTCTGGCCCACTCGTCGCCAACGTCACCTCGTTGGGCAAGGCGCCGTGCTGTGCCCCGACGACCAGGCTGTGTAGAAAGACGCTCGTGGCCGTATAGCGGTGGATCGGGGGCTTACCGGCGCTAACGAGCGCGACGTCTAATTCCTGTGCGTGGGCCGTGTGCCCACCGCCCGCGACGATGTCGGCCTGGATCGGACCGCGCATGGTCGGGCGATCAAGCCGGCTGGTCAATTCAGCGGCGATCTCGTCGTTGCCGAGATTGATGTGGTGCAGTTGGATGAGGTACGTGCCATCCGGCCTCGTCTGCCACAGGTCACGGATCACGAGCGCCAATAGGCGTAGTGCGCCACGGGTGCGCTGAAAGTTGGCAAGAGTGCCGACTTTATTGATCAGAACGTTCAGAGTGTCGGGATGGAACGGATAGGCGCGCTCGAGAACCTGACGGTACTCGCTTCCGCCGGCAAATGAGGGGAGAGGTTCGCCTCCATCCAGCCCGCGCCGGTACAGGTCAGCAAAGGCGGCTGCTACTTCTGTGCCTACGGCGCGATCCACCGCTGAGAACAGGCGGTAGGCGACGATACCGGCGACCTCATCATCGAGGGTCGCGGTCAGGATGCGCTCCTGGCGGGCTGACACGCTGGTCAGGTCGCGTTGCTTCTGCTCGAACTGCCCGCGCAACTCGTCGGTGAGATCACTGAGCGCGTCGTGGCTCGCGGATAGCGTGTAGACCAGGCTCAGGTTCGGGGTGCTGGCCCCGAGTTCGAGCAACGAGAACAGGAAGGCCGTGAGTTGATCAGCCTCGCTGTTGCCGCGGGGCACTAACCGCACAAGGTAGTTGGCGATCTCGTCAATGATGATCAAGGTCGGCGTCTGGCCGACCATCTCGGCAATCGTTAGCGTGCTCGGCGCGATGCGCTGCACGTCGTTCTCCCGCATTACGTCGTATGCGCCGAGTTGATACGCGATCTCACCCCACAAGGTATAGGTGCGGGTCCCATCCTCATGTCTGATGCCCGTGACAGGGCTGAGGTCGCTGCCGACGACGGCGGCGACCGCGACGGGCGCGTTCGGCAACAGGGATGGGTTGGCAAAGTTCTCGATACCGGGAATCGAACGCCCGTGCTTGGCGATGTGATAAAGCGCGATCAACTGGTGTGTCTTGCCACCGCCATAACTCGTATCGAGGCGGATAGACGCCGCGCCGCCCCCTGTGCCCGTCAAACGACCGAAGCAGTCCTCGATAAGCGTGCGCATGCCCTCGGTCGGATACGTCGCGGCGAAGAACTCCTCAGGGATACGATAGACATCGGCGGCGGTGTCGGCCACCACGTTGCTGAGCTTGGCGGCAAATTGGTCTTCCGTGAGAGTGCCTGTGAGCACATCGGGACGCGGGGTACATGTGTCGAAGATTGTCTGCATGCGCTACTTCTCTTCCGTTCTAGCAGTTTGTCGGAGAGAAGCGGGCTCTCCATCCCGCGCATGGTGGTACAGTAGGAAGCATGAGTAGAACATTCAAAACCGTGGACTATGAGGCGGCGCTCGACCTGACCGTGCGTTTGGGCGA
>JAABVA010000890.1_pt1 | contig 34256 bp, 37 predicted proteins | sample 5560331 | NCBI WGS metagenome assembly JAABVA01 (sample SAMN12812661, study PRJNA571458) | rock metagenome | isolation source: Antarctica rocks | place: Antarctica: Victoria Land, Mt New Zealand sud | collected 2016-01-07 | reverse complement strand
AGACCGGCCGGAAGCCGCTCCAGCACCTCGGAAAACCGGTCCGTCAGAACAGATGCTGCATCTTGCATCTGCCTCCAAAACCAAGCCGCTCCGAGCGGGTCAAGCACAATTTTAGCGCCTATGGGCGCCGACGGGCTGCTGTCGGCGGCCTCGGGCAAGCTGTTCGTCGAGATGAGCACGGTGCGGCCGGATAACCAGGTGGCGCTCGCCGCGGCGGTGCGCGCGGCGGGCGGCGCCTTCGTCGAGTGCCCTGTCGGCGGCACGACCGGGCCGGCGCGCGCGGGCAAGCTGCTGGGCCTCGTGGGCGGGGAAGCGGCGGACCTCGATCGCGCCCGTCCCGTGTTGGAGCGGCTCTGCCGCCGGGTGGAGCACGTCGGGCCGGTCGGCGCCGGCGCCGCGATGAAGCTTGCGATCAATCTGCCGTTGCTGGTGTTCTATCAAGCGCTCGGCGAGTCGGTCGCCCTGGTCCGCCACCTGGGCCTGGACCCGGCGTGGCTGGTGGAGCTGTTCGCCGACACCTCGGGCGGCCCGAACGTCCTGAAGGTGCGCGGACCGGCGATCGCGGCGACGCTGGCCGGTGCCGACCCGGGCGCCCCCACGTTCGACATCGACTCCATCCGGAAAAACCTGCGCACCATGGTCGCCGAGGCCGGGGACCGCGGCTTCACCCTGCCCGTGGCGGCGCAGGCGCTGGCCGTGTTCGACGAGGCGAGCGAGGGGGGCTGGGGCAAGCGCGACGGCGCCTGGCTGCCGGCCTTCTGGGCCGCCAAGGGTGGCTGAGCGCCGCCCGCAAGGCCTTATGTCGGCCTGAACCAATAACCGGAGAGCACCTCATGCAGCTCGGCTTTTTCACCATGCCGATCCACCCGCTGGACAAGGACTGGCGCCAGTCGCTGCGGGAGGACCGCGAGACCATCATCCTGGCGGACGAGCTGGAGTTCTCCGAGGCCTATGTCGGCGAGCACAGCACCGACAAGGCGGAGAACATCACATCCTGCGCGCTGTTCCTGGCGAGCCTGGCGGGCCGCACGCAGCGGATTCGCCTCGGTACCGGCACGGTGAACCTGCCGAACACGCACCCGGTCCGCGTCGCCAGCGAGATTGCGATGCTCGACCACCTGCTAGACGGGCGGCTCAACTTCGGCATCAGCCCGGGCGGCCTGCCCTCGGACGCCGAGGCGTTCGGCACGCTCGGGGCGGATCGCAACGCGATGTTCGTGGAGGCGATCAACCAGGTGCTGAGGATTTGGGCTAGCGATCCGCCCTATGATATCGCCGGTAAGTATTGGTCCGTCACGACGCAGAAAACCCTGATCGCCGACATCGGCCAGGGCATCATCCCCAAGCCGCTGCAGACGCCGCATCCGCCGATCGTCGTCACCGTCGTAGCCCCCTTCTCCAAAGGCATAACGGAGGCGGCGGCGCGGGGCTGGGAGCCGATCAGCGCCAACTTCCTGATGCCGCAATGGGTCCGGACCCACTGGCCCGGATACGTCGAGGGCTGCATGCGCGCCGGCCGTCCGGCCGACCCCGCGAACTGGCGCGTCGCCAAGAGCATCTTCGTGGCCGACGACGCCGCCACTGCCCGCCGCTACGCGACCGACCCTGACAGCCCATACCGATATTATTACAGTCAACTGCTGGCCAAGATGCGGCGGGCCGGCCGGCTCGAGCTGTTCAAGGCGGACCGCAGCCAAGCGGACGACGCAATTTCGCTGGACGCCATCTGCGACCGCCTGGTCATCCACGGCACGCCGGACAGCGTGGCCGACCAGCTCCTCGCCTTCCGCGAGGAGGTGGGCGACTTCGGCACCTTGCTTTACGCCGGGCACGACTGGGCCGACCCGCCGCTGGCGCGTCGCAGCAAGGTGCTGATGGCAGAGCAGGTCATGCCACGGATCAATGCGGCGACTGGCGGCGTGCGGCGGGCCGCGGAGTAGGCGCAGTGCAGGCCTTTCTTGTCAGGCCCGCAGTGACGCTGCCTCCGACGCTGCCTCCGACGCTGCCTCCGACGCTGCCTCCGACGCTGCCTCCGCCACGCGTTGCGGCATCCTCACCACGACCTTGATCGCATCCTCCACCCGGTCCCGTGCGTAGCGCAGCGCCTCGGGCAGCTCGGCCATCGAAAACGTGTGGGTGTGGATCCGTGTCGCGTCGAACCGCTTCATGCGCATGAACGCCTCCGCCCGATGCGTCGCGGAACGCCCCTCGCCGCGTATGCCGAACACGCTGATGTTGTTCCGGACCAGATGCGCCACGTCCACCGGCGCCGGCGCGTGCGGGAAGGCGGCGAGGCAGATCTTGCCGCCGCGGTTCAGCATCAGCGCCGCCTGGCCCACCGCGTCGGCCGCGCCCGAGCACTCCAGGACGTAGTCCACCCCGCGTCCGCCATTCAATCGCCGCACCGCCTCCACTGCGTCCTCCCGACGCACGTTCACGACATGGTCCGCGCCCAGCTCCAGCCCGGTCTGCAGCCGGTTGTCCCGCGTGCCCGTGAGGATCACCGGGCCGGCCCCGAGCGCCTTGGCCACGGCGACCCCCAGCAGCCCGATCGGCCCCGGCCCCAACACCACGACGCTCTCCCCGGCGATCAGCCCGCCCAGCTCCGTTAGGCCGTACATCGCCGTCCCTGCCGTCACGACCAGGGTCGCCTCCTCGTCGGACATCGTGTCGGCGATGCGGATCAAGGTATTGATATTGTTGACCGCATACTCTGCAAACCCGCCATCCGTCGTGAAGCCGTTGGCGCGGTGCCCTTTGTCCACACTCCCATAGTTCAGCCCGTAGTTCAGGCAGGAGGTATACATCCCCATCCGGCACCGCTTGCACTGGCCGCAGCCGGCATGGATCTCGACCGTGACCCGGTCCCCCACCGCGAACTCGTCGACGCCCGGCCCGAGGGCGGCGACCGTCCCCATGTATTCATGGCCCGGCGTGAAACCCTTGTTGAACGGTAGCCCGCCCCGGATCAGCGCCGGCGGGCCGTGGGCGATCACGTCGAGGTCGGTGGCGCAGATCGCGATCGCGTCGACCCGCACCAGCACCTCCGCCCGGCCCGGCGCCGGCACCGGCTTCCGCACCAGGCTGAGCTGCGCGGGGTCGCCCAGCACCCAGGCCTGCATCGTATCCGGAACCATCAGGCCGCCCGCTGCAGCCGCATATGGTCCGGGACCGGCAAAGGCGGGTTGGCGCTGTCCAGGTATTCCACCGTGGTGAACAGCAGCGGCACGTTGCCGATGTTCTCGACGCTGTGGATGAAGTGCTCGCCCGGCCCGAACGTGAAGTGCCTGGTGTCGCCGGGAAAGTGGCTGACGTCCACGATCCGGCCATCGTCGTAATAGCCACGCGCCTTACCATCCGTAAGGCAGGTCCAGAAGTAATCGATCTGGTGCCGGTGGAAACCGCAGCGCATACCCGGCGGCAGCGACAGGTGCCAGACCCGGACCCGGTTCGTCTCCGACACCAGCACGCTGCCGACGCAGCCGTTGAACCGGTTGGCTTCGAACTCCGCCTGCAGCGCCTCGGGCCAATGGGCGCGAGGGTTGGAAGCGCAGGGGTTCAGGGTCTGGTCCATCGCGTTCCCTCCTTGAGCTATACCGTGAGCAGGCTCGAACCGCTGGTCCGCCCGGCCTCGAGATCATGATGCGCCTGCGCCGCGTCCGCCAGTTCGTAGCGCCTCCCGATCTGCGGCCGCAACACGCCGCGAGCCAGCAGGTCGAACACCGCGCCCGCACTCGCCTCCAGCTCCTCCCGCGTCGCCGTGTAGTGCGCGACGCTCGGGCGGGTGAAATACAGCGAGCCCTTGCGCACCAGCAGCCCGGCCTCCACTGGCGGCGGCGAGCCCGTGGTAGCGCCGAACGACACGAATATTCCACGTGGCGCCAGGCACTCGATCGAGGTGTCGAACGTCGCCTTTCCGACGCTGTCGAACACGACCGGCACGCCGTTGCCGCCGGTGATCTCCCGCACCCGCGCCGCCACGTCCTCCGTCGTGCGATCGATCACCGCCGCGTACCCATTGGCCATCGCCATGGCGCACTTCTCCGGCCCGGCGGCGACGCCGATCAGCTTGACGCCCAGATGCTGCGCCCACTGCCCGGTGAACAGCCCCACTCCGCCCGCTGCCGCATACATCATTGCATGGTCGCCCGCCTTCAGGCTCACGCAGCGGTTCAGCAGGTATTCGGCGGTCATGCCCTTCATCATGGAGGCGGCAGCGACCTCATCGCCCACCCCGTCCGGCACCGCGACCAGCCGGGCGGCCGGCATCAGCCGCAACTCGGAGTACGATCCTGGCTCGCCCCCGGCGTAGGCCAGGCGGTCCCCTACCCGGAACAGCGTGACATCCAGGCCGACCGCCTCCACGATTCCAGCGCCCTCGCTGCCGCAGCCACTCGGCAACGGCAGCTTATAGGCGCCTGACCGATGATAGACGTCGATGAAATTGACGCCGATCGCACGGTGCCGCAGCAGCACCTGGCCCGGCCCTGGCGCGGGCACGTCGACGGTCTCGATCTGGAGGACGTCGGCGTCGCCCGGCGCATGAAAACGGATCGCTTTGGCTTGCATGGGCATCCTTCCCGGTTACTGGACGGTCGCGGCTTGGCTCAGCGCGTCGAGCATACGGTGGCGGGAGCCCTCGATGCGGGCATGCAACAGGGCCGCCGCTTCCGGCCCGTAACGCCGCGGCAGCCCCAAAATTGATATGCCGCCGCTGGCATTTGCGTCAACAGCCGCTGCAAGGATCGAGGAGGAGCGACTTCGCCGAAATATCAGCACCCGCAACATTGACGGCATCCGGGCCCGCGCGGATGGTGGTTCCAGGGAAAAGGGATCGGCCGGTCGGGCTGCCCATGGGCCATGCGACCAGAGGGGAGGGGAACGTGGGTGCTGCGACCAGTCTCCTGCTTGATGCGCTCATCTCCGGGCTGCTGATCGGCGGCTTCTATGCGGCCATGGCCGTCGGCATCTCGATCGCGTTCGGCATGCTGGGCATCAGCAACATCGCCCACCCCGCGTTCATCCTGCTGGGCTCGTTCGCCGCCTATATCGCCAACTCGCAGTTCGGCCTCGACCCGCTGTTGGCCGGTCTTGCCATGGCCCCGCCGTTCTACCTTATGGGCTCGCTGCTCTACCGCGGCTACGAGATCGCGTTCGAGCGGCGGGGTACCGAGCTGATCCGCGGGCTCGCGTTCTTCTTCGGCCTGCTGTTCATCGTGGAGGTCGTGTTGCAGCTCGCCTTCGGGGTCGACTACCGGCTGGTCGAGGCGCCCTATATCGGCCCGACCGTGGACCTGGGCCCGTTCACCCTGCCGCTCCGCATGCTGATCCCGTTCGTGGCGTCCGTCGTGCTGATCGCCGGGCTGCAGCTCTATCTCACCCGGACCTTCACCGGGCGCGCCATCATGGCCGTGTCGCAGGATGCGCTGGCGATCCAATTGATGGGCGCCTCGCCCACTGGGATCAAGCGCATCGCCTTTGGCATCGCGACCGCGACCGCCGCCATCGCCGGGTCGTTCCTGATCATCCTGCAACCGGTCGAGTCGTCGATGGGGCGGGACTTCATCGGCCGCATCTTCGCCATCTGCGTGCTAGGCGGCATCGGCAGCCTGCCGGGCATGTTTTTGGCCGCCGTGCTGATCGGCGTGGCGGAAAGCGTGACCTCGACGTTTTATGGCCCATCCTGGTCGCCGGCCGTCTCGTTCGGCATGCTGCTGCTGGCGCTCGTCGTCCGCCCGGCCGGGCTGATGGGCCGGGCATGACTGGCATGCGCATGACCGGCACGCGCTTCAACACGCTCGCGGTCCTCGCCGGCTTGGCCCTGATCGCCGCGAGCCGGCTCGTGACCAACGACTACTACGTGTTCGCCGGCTACTTCGTCCTGCAGTACGTGGTCCTCGCCACCGCCTGGAACATCCTGGGCGGCTACGCCGGCTACGTGAACTTCGGCACCACCGCGTTCCTCGCCATCGGCCTGTACAGCGCCGCCGCGATCAATAAGTACATGGCGACGCCGGTCCCGGTGCTGATGGGGGTCGCCGGCGTGCTGTGCGGGGCGATCGGGCTTGCCATGGGCTATCTGACGATCCGGCTGCGCGGCATCTACTTCACCATCTCGACCCTGGCGCTCTCGGTCGTGGTCCAGACCTTCATCACCAACTGGAGCTACGTCGGCGGCTCGCGCGGCCTCTATGTCACGCGGGTGGAGGTGCCGGAGTTCCTCGGCAGCTACACGCAATATTTGTTCGCGCTGATGGCGGCGCTCGCGGTCGGCGCCATCATCCTGGCCCGGCTGATCGAGACATCCTGGCTCGGCTATGGCCTGGCGGCGCTGCGCGACGACGAGCTGGCCGCCGCCGCCGCCGGGGTGCCGACGCTCCGCCTCAAGCTGATCGCAGCCGCCCTCAGCGGCGGCCTCATGGGCATGGCCGGCGCGCCGCTGCCGTTCTATCTCACCTACGTCGAGCCCACCTCCTCGTTCAGCCTGGCCTACACCGTCAACAGCGTCGCCATGCCGCTGGTCGGCGGCACCGCGAGCTGGCTCGGCCCGGTGATCGGCGCCGTCCTGCTGGGCGGCATGCAGCAGGCGATGACCGTGCTGATCTCGTCGTCGGTGAACCTTCTTGTGGTCGGCGTGCTGCTGGTGCTGTTCGTTGTGGCCGCGCCGAACGGTATCCTGGGGCTGGTGAAATCCATGCGCCGCACCCAGGCGCCCGGCCTCGCAGCGGCGCTCGAACCCAAGGCCGAGACCCGCCTATGATCGGGACGCAGGCATGATCGGGACCTATTCGTGATTCTGGGCGTCACCGGCCTTACCAAGCGGTTCGGCGGCTTCACGGCGCTTGACGGCATCGACTTTGCGGTCGGGCGCGGCGAGCGCGTCGGCCTGATCGGCCCGAACGGCTCCGGCAAGAGCACCTTCACCAACTGCCTGTGCGGCACCCTGCGGAGCGACGCCGGCGCCGTCGCCTTCGACGGCCAGCCCATCGACCGCCTCGATGCCTATCAGCGCGCCCGCCTCGGCATCGGCCGCAGCTTCCAGCTGCCGCGCCCGTTCCACAGCCTGTCGCTCGCGGACAACCTGCGCATCCCCCTGCTGTTCACCGTGAACGCCCGGCATGGCCCGCATCTGGCGGAACCCGAGATCGTCGAGCGCGCCCACGCGCTGCTGGGCCAGTTCGGCCTCGGCGCCAAAGCCGCGCGCCTGCCGCGGGACCTCACGCAAGTCGAGATGCGCAAGCTCGAACTCGCCCGCGCCATGGCGAGCAACCCGACCCTGCTGATCGCCGACGAGGCGATGGCCGGGCTGTCGCATTCCGAGGTGGACGAGATCCTGGGCCTATTGGCGGCGCTGAACGCCCAAGGCGTCGCGGTGATGTTCATCGAGCATATCATGCGCGCGGTGATGGCGTTCTCCGAGCGTCTCGTGGTGTTCGTCGCCGGGCGCAAGATCGCCGATGGGCCGCCGGCCGAGGTGATCGCCGACCAGCAGGTCATCGGGGCCTACCTTGGCCAGTAGCCTCCGCATCGAGAACTTGCACGCGGGCTACGGCGCGGTGCGCATCCTGCACGACGTGTCGATCGACGTGGCGCCGAGCGAGACGGTGACGCTGCTCGGCACCAACGGCAACGGCATGAGCACGCTGATCAAGTCCGTCATGGGCATCATCCGCCCGACCGCGGGCCGCATCGTCGCCACCATCGAGGACGCGGAGCACGACTTGGTCGGCCTGCCGACCGAGCGGATCGTGGACCTCGGCATCGCTTTGGTGCCCGAGGGCAGGCGGCTGTTCCCGCGGCTCACGGTCGAGGAGAACCTGCTGCTCGGCGCCTTCCGCGCCACCGCCCGGCGCGTGCGCGGCCGCAACCTCGCCTATTGCTACGACGCCTTTCCTCGGCTGCAGGAGCGCCGCCGGCAGCTCGCAGGCACCATGAGCGGCGGTGAGCAGCAGATGCTGGCGCTCGGCCGCGCCCTGATGTCCGCGCCCAGCATCCTGGTCATCGACGAACCCTCGGTCGGGCTGGCGCCGCTGCTGGTGAGCCGGACGATCGACAAGATCGCCGAGCTGAAGGCGCAGTACAAGCTGACCGTGCTGATGGCCGAGCAGAACTTCACCCAGGCCATGCGCATCGCCGACAAGGGCTATGTGATCGTGCACGGCGAGATCGCCTTCAGCGGCGGCACGGCGGAGATGCAGGGCAGCGACTTGATCCGGCAGTATTATCTTGGCCTATAGCAGGCCTTTCGGGAGGACGGCATGACCAGCACCCTACACCCCAGGCGCGTGTTCATGGGCGGCGCGCTGGCGCTCGCGACGGCGGCTGCGACCTCCGCGCGGGCGGCGGACCCGATCAAGATCGGCTGCGGCCTGCAGCTCACGGGACCATTGGCCGGGAATGGCAGGGCGGCACAGCTCGCGATGCAGATCTGGGCGGAGGAGGTGAACGCCAAGGGAGGCCTGATCGGCCGGCCCGTCGAGATCGTGGTATACGACGACCAGAGCAACCCCGGCCTGGTGCCCGGCATCTACGCCAAGCTGCTGGACGTGGACAAGGTGGACCTGCTGCTGGCCAACAACACGAACCAGACCGCGCCCGCCATGCCGACCGTGATCCAGCGCAAGCGGCTGATGATGGCCATGTATGCGCTCGCGGTGAACGAGCAGTTCAAGTACGCGCGCTATTTCCAGATCCAGCCCTATGGCCCCAACGGCAAGGTCGACCTGACCCGCGGCTACTTCCAGGCCGCCGCCGGCATGGACCCCAAGCCCACGACGGTCGCCCTGGTCGGCGCGGATGCGGAGTTCGCGCAGAACGCGCTGGAGGGGGCTCGGGGCCTAGCCAAGGAGTTCGGGCTCAAGGTGGTCTATGACCGGGTGTATCCGCCGACCACGGTCAACTTCACGCCTATCCTCAAGGCCGTGCAGGCGACGGCGCCGGACCTGGTGTTCGCAGCGTCATACCCGTCGGACACGGTCGGCCTGATCCGCACCGCGCAGGAAATAAAGCTCAAGCCCAAGATGTTCGGCGGCGCTATGGTCGGCACCCAATACACCGCCATCAAGCAGCAGCTGAACGAGGCGCTGAACGGCGTGCTGAGCTTCGAGCAATACGTGCCGGAGCCGACGGTCAAGTTCCCCGGCATCGACGCGATGCTGAAGAACTACCAGGCCCGTGCGGCGCAGCAGGGCGTGGACGCGCTCGGCTTCTACGTGCCGCCCTTCGTGTACTCCGCGCTGCAGATCCTGGGGGACGCCGTCACCAAGACCGGCGGCGTCGACCAAGACAAGCTCGCCGCCTACATCCACGCCAACACGTTCGATACCGTGGTCGGCGCCATCGCGTTCGGCGCGGACGGCGAGTGGAAGGAACCGCGGATGTTCACCGTGCAGTACCGGGACATCAAGGGCAACGACCTCGCGCAGTTCTCGCAGCCAGGCCGGCATGTGATCCTGTATCCGCCGGCCTACAGGTCCGGCGACCTCGCCTATCCCTACGCCGCAGCCCGCAAATCGATTTAGGAGCACGCATGTCCGCCTACTGGGTCGCCCGCGTCCACGTCACCAACCCCGAGCAATATGACAAATACGCCAAGCTGGCCGGCCCGGCGATTGAGAAGCACGGTGGCGTGTTCCTCGCCCGCGGCGGCAAGCAGGTGATCCTTGAGGGCGGCGCCTTCGAACGCAGCGTCGTCGCGCGCTTCCCGAGCCTTGAGGCGGCAGAGCGTTGCTATCATTCGCCGGAATACTCGGAGGCCCAGCAATACACCGTCGGCGCGTCCGAGCGGCACATGGTGGCGGTCGAAGGGCTGGACTGACGCAGCGCTTCCGCTCGCTGCCGGTATGAACGACCAATAATGCGCTGCCCCAGGCAGCCGAAGGGGAAACGCAGCATGGCCGAACACGTCACCTCGAACCCGGTTGCAACCGCGCTTGGAGCCGAGCTGACGCGCCGGGCCGCGCTGCTGGGTGCGGGCGGCGCTGCTGCGTTGGCCAGCCGGCCGGCCCGGGCGCAGGCCGACCCGATCCGGCTGGGCTTCCTCACCGTGAAGACCGGCCCACTCGCGGCCGGCGGCATCCAGATGGAGCAGGGGCTCGCGCTCTATTTGAAGGAGCGCAACAACACATTGGCCGGCCGCCCGGTGCAGCTCTTCACCGCCGACACCGGCGGCACTCCCGCCAACACCCGCACCAAGACGCAGGAGCTGGTCGAACGCAACAACGTGTCCGCCATCATCGGCCCGCTCGCAGCCTTCGAGCTGCTCGCCATCGACGGTTACATGCGGGAGAAGCAAATACCTTGGGTGGGCGTCGCGGCGGCGGAGGACATCACCCAACGCAAGCCGAACCCATGGTTCGTGCGGGTCAGCTCGTCCTCGGCGCAGTGCACGCACCCGATGGCGGACTACGCGGCCAAGGAGCTGAAATACAAGCGCATGGCTACCATCGGCGACGACTTCGCCTATGGCCAGGAGCAGAACGCCGGGTTCCAGCGGGTGTTCGAGGATGCCGGCGGCAAGATCGTGCAGAAATTGTGGCCGCCGCTGAACGCGCCGGACTACGGCACCTTCGTCGCGCAGTTCAAGCCGGACCTCGACGGCATATTCATGTCGTTCGCCGGATCGAACGGCTTCCGGTTCTATAAGCAATTCGAGGAGTATGGCGGCACGACCCCGATCCTCGGCGGCATGACGGCGGTGGACGAGGCGCTGCTGCCGCAGATGGGCGACGACGCGGTTGGCACAATCTCCGCCTGCTGGTATTCCGCGCAGCTGGACACGCCGCTGAACCGTGCTTTCGTCGCCGGCATGCAGCGCGACTACGCGGTGGATCCCGGCTATTACGCCGCCGGCACCTATGTCGCCGCGGCCGTGCTGGAAAACGCGCTTCGGCTGATCGGCGGCAAGGTCGAGGACAAGGCGGCGCTGATGAAGGTCCTGCGTAGCGAGACCGTCGACACCGCCCGTGGCCCGGTGCGGTTTGACGAATACGGCAACGTCGTCGGCAACGTTTACATACGCAAGGTGGAGCGTAAAGCCGGGCGCCTGGTCAACGCTGTCATCAAGACCTACCCGGACGTGAGCCAGTTCTGGACCTACGACCCGGCCGCATTCCTGCAGGCGCCGGTCTATGGCCGCGACAGCCCGCCGGCGCGCAACCTGGAGAAATAGCCCGCTATGCAGTTCTGGGCGATCCAGACACTCAACAGCATAGCATTCGGCGGGCTGCTGTTCCTGTTGGCCTCCGGCTTCTCGCTGATCTTCGGCCTTTTGCGCATCCCCAACCTGGCGCATGGCGGGCTGTTCATGCTGGGGGCCTATATCGGCGGCACCCTGCTCCGCCACGGGATCGATTTCTGGCTCGCGGCGCTGGCCACCGGGTTGCTGGTGGGCGGGCTCGGCGCCGTGATCGAGCGGGTGCTGCTGCGGCGCCTGGCCGGCAATGAGCGGGGGCAAGTGCTCGTGACGCTCGGCATCGGCTTCATCATCGCCGACCTGTGCCTGACGGTCTGGGGCGGCGACCCGCTGCCGCTCGCCGCACCCGGCGTGCTCCGCCCGCCCTTGCGCATGGCGGGCCTGGCCTTCCCGACCTATCGGCTGACCGTGCTGGCCGTGGCGATGGCGACGGCGGTGGCGCTGATCGTGCTGATGGACCGGACGCGGCTCGGCGCCATGATCCGCGCCGGGGTGGACGACCGCATGATGGCGCGCGGCGTCGGCATTCCCGTCGGGCTGCTGTTCACCACGGTGTTCTTCCTGGGTGCCGCGCTGGCCGGCTTCGGCGGGGTGATCGGCGGGCCCATCCTGTCGGCCTACCCCGGCCTCGACGCCGACATGCTGCCGCTCGCGCTGATTGTTGTGATCCTGGGCGGCATCGGCAGCCTGCCCGGCGCGCTGGTCGGCAGCTTCCTGGTCGGGTTCATCTACAACTTCGGCACGGCGCTGTTCCCCGACTTCGCCTACGTCGTGCTGTTCCTGCCCATGGTCCTGGCCCTGGTGTTCCGCCCGCAAGGACTGTTCGGGCGCGATGCCGCATGACCCGGCGCCGGCGCAGCCTTGCGGTCGCACTGGCCATCGTCCTGGCATTGGCGGCGATGCCGGTGTTGCTGCCGGGGACGTTCTATCTGTCGATCGCCAGCCACGTCATCGTCTTCTCGGTGCTGGCGCTCAGCCTCAACATCCTGATTGGCTATGGCGGCATGACGTCGCTGGGCCACGCCGTCTATCTGGGCGTGCCGGCGTATGCCTATGCCTGGCTGGTCGAGAACGCTGGGTTCGGCGCCGGGGCGGCCACGCTCGCGGCGCTGGCGATCGGCACGGCGCTGGCGGGGGTGTTCGGCGTGCTGTCGCTGCGGGCGTCCGGTTTGGGCTTCCTGATGATCACGCTGGCGCTGGGGCAGGTTGTTTGGGGCCTCTGCTACCGCTGGGTGGCGCTGACTGGCGGGGACAACGGGCTGCGGGCGGCCCGGCCGGTGCTTTGGGGCCTGGATACGTCCGATCCACTCACTTTGTACTACGTGCTGGCGGCGGTGTTTGCCGCCGTGCTGCTGTGCCTATGGCAACTTTCCGGCTCGCCCTTCGCCGCGTGCCTGAGGGGCGCACGCGACCAGCCGCGGCGGATGCGCATGCTGGGCCACAACGTTTGGCTGATCCGCTTCGCCGCATTCGTGCTCGCAGGCTTCTGGGGCTCGGTCGCCGGCGTGCTGTATGTGTGGGACTACGGCTTCATCAGCCCGCAGGCCCTCTCGCTGCAGCAATCGGCGGAGGCGCTGCTGATGGTCGTGCTGGGCGGCGCCGGGACGCTGGCCGGCCCGGTGGCGGGCGCGGTCGTCATCACGGTCGTGAAGACCGTCATCAGCTCCTATGTGGACCGCTGGTCCTCGCTGCTGGGCCTGATCTTCATCGTGGTGGTGACGCTGTTGCCGCAGGGGCTGGTGCCGGGCCTGCTGGCGCTGCGCCGCCCGCGGCACCCATGACCGCCCCGGCGCTGAAAATCATCAACCTCCGCAAACGCTTCGGCGGCGTGGCGGCCACCCGCGACGTGTCGCTGACCGTCATGCCGGGCGAGCGGCGCCTGCTGATCGGCCCGAACGGCGCCGGCAAGACCACGCTGTTCAACCTGGTCACCGGCGACCTCCGCGCCGATGCCGGCTCCGTCCGGCTGTTTGGCCAGGAGCTGCTCGGCCTGCCCACCCGTGGCCGGGTGCAGCATGGGCTGGGTCGGACCTACCAGATCCTGACCCTGTTCCCACAGGAGACCCTTGCTCACAACGTGGCACTTGCGCTGATCGGCACCGGCCGCATTGGGTGGCTGCCCTGGGGCGCCTTCGCACGTCGCCGCACGCTCCACGACGCGGCCAACGAGGCGCTCGCCGACGTGGGCCTGGCCGGGCTGGGCGGCCGCATCGTGGCCGAGACCGCCTATGGCGAGCGCCGCCGGCTCGAGCTGGCGATGGCGCTGGCGCAGCGGCCGCGCGTGCTGCTGCTGGACGAGCCGCTGGCCGGGCTGTCGGCGTCCGAACGGGACACCGTGGCCGCCGTGTTGGACGCGCTGCCCCGCGACATCGCCGTGGTGCTGATCGAGCACGATATGGACATGGCGCTGGCCTTCGCCGACCGCATCACGCTGATGAACTTCGGGTCCGTCGTGCTCGAGGGAACGCGGGCGGAGGTGATCGCCGATCCCCGCACGCGCGAGGTGTATCTTGGTGGGTGAGGCGCTGGCGCTCGCGGGCGTGGACGCGTTCTATGGCGACAGCCATGTGCTGCACAGCGTGGGCATCATCCTGCGCGAGGGCAGCCTTCTGGCCTTGCTCGGGCGCAATGGCGCGGGCAAGACGACCTGCCTCGCCACTACGATGGGCTTCGTGCGCGCCCGGCGCGGCCGGGTGAGCCTGTTTGGCGAGCCGATCGAGGCACTGTCGCCGGAAGCGATCTCCCGTCGCGGCGTGGGCCTGGTCCTGCAGGGGCGCCGGGTGTTCCCGTCGCTATCCGTCCGCGAGAACTTGCTGGTGGCGCGGCAGGCCGTGCGCGGCGCGGCGTGGACGCTGGACCGGGTGTTAGAAACCTTTCCCCGCCTGCGGGAGCGCTGTGCCCAGCCCGCCGGCTCCCTTTCGGGCGGAGAGCAGCAGATGATGGTGATCGGCCGCGCGCTGATGGGCAACCCGCGCGTCCTGTTGCTGGACGAGCCGTCCGAGGGGCTCGCGCCGCAGATGGTGGCCGAGATCGGCCGCATCATCGCAGTGCTGAAGGCCGAGCGGCTATCCATCGTGCTCGTCGAGCAGAACGTGCGGCTCGCCTTGTCGTTGGCCGACGATGTGGCGGTCCTGAACACCGGCCGCGTCGCGCTGCAGGGTGCGGCGGACGTCATACGGGCCGAGGGCGCGATCGACCGGCATCTCGGCATCTCTTGAGAGGAAGACACCATGGCTGAAGAAACCAACCACTACGGCGCCACCGCGGCTCGCCAGCACGGGCGCCCCGGGCGTGAGGTGCGGCCCGCCAGCATGACGATCGACATGCACTCGCACGTCATGGTGCCGGAGGCGGCAGCGCTCGTCGGGCCGCACGTCGACCTGGCCACCGTGCCGCTGGCCCATTTCGCGACGCCCGCCACCCAGGCGCTGAACCGCAAGCAGGACGCCGACCGCCGGCCCAACATGCTCGACATCGCCGTGCGCCTGGCGGACATGGACGCGGCCGGCATCGACCTGCAGGTCATCATGCCGCCGCCGGGCCAGTGCACCTATACCGTGCCGCTCGAACTGGGTGTCCGGGCGGCGCAAATCATCAACGACGGCATGGCCGCGTTCGTCGCGCAAAAGCCGGAGCGGTTCGCGGCCCTGGGCACCGTGCCGATGCAGGACGGCGCGGCGGCGGCGGCAGAGCTGGAGCGCGCGATGAAGCAGCTTGGCCTGAAAGGCGTGCAGATCCTGACGAACGTCGCCGGCAAGGAGCTCTCCGACCCGGCCTTCGCCCCATTCTGGGCCCGCGCCGAGGAGCTGGGCGCGGTGGTGCTGATCCATCCGAACGGCTTCACCGAGGCCACGCGGATGACCCGGTTCTATTTCAACAACGTCGTTGGCAACCCGCTCGAAACCACGCTTGCGCTGCACTACCTGATCTTCGACGGCGTGCTGGAGCGCCACCCGGCGCTGAAGCTGATCGCGGTGCATGGCGGCGGCTACCTCGCAAGCTATTCCGGACGGATCGACCACGCCTGGGGCGCCCGCACCGACGCCCAAGGCGGCCTGCCGCAGCCGCCGACGACATACCTCAAGCGGGTGTTCTTCGACTCCGTCGTTTTCACGCCGCACCAGCTCCGCCATCTGGTGGAGGTGTTCGGCGCCGGGCAGATCCTGATGGGGACGGACTACCCCTATGACATGGCGGACAGCGACCCGGTGGGGCACTTGGCCTCCGCCGGCCTGGACGAGGCGACCTTCGCGGCGATCGCTGGCGGCAACTCGCGCAGGTTGTTCGGCGTGTGAGTTTCGAAGCCTCTGAGCCATGTCTGTTTAAGAGGACGTAAAATCGTGGGGGAGTAGGCGATCCGCTTGTTGGGGAGCATCGCGGCCCTATCCCGCCTTTGCGCCGCGATACCAATCCAGGATCTCGGCGCCGTTCATGAACAGCACGCCCTCCTGCTGCCGGCAGTAATCGTAGACCTCCTCCAGATAGCGGATGCGGTGGGGCTGGCCGGAGATGTAGGGATGGATCGCGATGGCCATGATCTTCGCCCGCTCCGCGCCCTCGGTGTGCAGGCGGTCGAACGTGTCTTTGCAGCGCGTCGCCCAATAGGACGACTCATGGTGCTGCACGATCATGGTCGGGATGTCGTTCAGTTCCACCGTGTAGGGCAGCGTCACTAGCGGCCCATGCGCGGTGTCGATGTCGTAGGGTTCGTCGTCCCACACCCAGTCGCCGATATACTGCACCCCGGCTTCCCGCAGCAGCTCCGGCGTGTCCAGCGTTTGCGTCAGCCCGGGGCCGAGCCAGCCGACCGGGCGAACACCGGTGAATTGCTGCAGCCGGTCCATCGACCGGTGGATCATGCCGCGCTGGTCCTCGTGCTTGTGGATCGGCATCTGGTCCCAGGCGTGGCCCATGAACTCCCAGCCGGAGTCGCGCGCCGCCGCGGCCACGCGCTCGTAGTCGTCGCAGACCCGGGCGTTGATGGACAGGGTGGGGCGGATGCCGAGCCGCTCGAACAGCGTGTGGAAGCGCCAGAAGCCGACGCGCATGCCGTATTCGTGCCAGCTCCAGTTGGGCACGTCCGGCAGCAGGGCCTGGCCGGTGGGCGCGGGCAGGATCTGCCGCGCCATAGGACGGCCGATGTCCCAGACCTCTAGGTTCACGATGGTCCAGACTGCCAGGCGCGCCCCGCCGGGCAGGCGCAGCGGCGGGCGGTCGACGATGGCCGAGAACGGGGCACGGTCACGGGGCAGCATCGGCGGCGATCCTTGTGCTAAAAGGGGCGGCGTTGTCCAGGCCGCCCTGGGCTAAGCAGCCGGGCGCAGACCTTGGTGCATAAATTAGGTTCTGTCCAAAGCTTGGGCCGGGCGCGAACTGGACGTTTCGGGCCGCTTCCCCGCTCTCCGCACGGCCGCTATCCTGCAAACCTGATGACGCGCCCCGTCACAAAATCCCATTGGCGCGCTAGCTGGCGTTGCTTTCTCCAGCGAAATTTCGAACCTATGAACACGAGGGTATAGAACCGGCGCCAGCCCGGCCCTACTGTCTCGCCATGAATCGACCTGTTCTTCTTGCCGCCAGCCTTGCTGGGGTCGCCTGCCCTGGACCGAAGTCGAGGCTGATGTCCGTGCAGCAAGGGCCGAGGAGGTAGGCCGATGATCACGCTCATGGTCAACGGCGAAAACCATGCGGTGGACGCCGATCCCGCAACACCGCTGCTTTATGTGCTGCGCGACGACCTTGCTTTGAACGGGGCCAAGTTCGGCTGCGGCCTGGGGCAATGCGGCAGCTGCACCGTTCTGCTGGATGGCAAGGCCGTGTTCTCGTGCCTGCTGCCGATCTCGATGCTGCCGGGCCGTCAGATCCGCACTATCGAGGGCCTTGGCACCGCCGACGCCCCCGGCCCTGTGCAGCGGGCCTTCATCGAGGAGCAAGCGGCGCAGTGCGGCTACTGCATTGCCGGCATGGTGATGCGGGCGCAGGCGCTGCTGGACGCGAACCCGGCGCCGAGCGAGGCCGACATCCGCGAGCACATGGCGCCCAACCTTTGCCGTTGCGGCACCCATATCCGTATCCTACGCGCCGTGCAGCGGGCAGCGGCCGCCTTGGGGCACGCCGACCGATGAGCGCCTTGCCGTGCCTGCCCCGCCGCGACCTGCTCGGCGCTGGCGCGGCCCTTATCGTGTCGTTCAGCCTCGCCCCTGGCCAGGCTGCCCGGGCCGACGAGCAGGGCGGTTCCCCGCCGGCCCGCAGCCCCGCGCCGCTGCCGGGCAGCCTGAAGGAGACACCCGAGCTCGACGCCTGGATCAGGGTGGCGGCGGATGGCGGCATACAGGTCTTCACCGGCAAGGCGGAACTCGGCCAGGGCCTCAAGACCGCGCTGCTCCAGGTCGCCGCCGAACAGCTCGACGTGGCGCCGTCCAGCCTGAGCTTGGTCACCGCCGACACCGGCCGCACGCCGAACGAGGGCTTCACCGCCGGCAGCCATTCCATGCAGGACAGCGGCACGGCGATCCTGCACGCGGCGGCCCAGGTGCGCGACCTGCTGGTGCAGGCGGCGGCTGGCCGGCTCGGCCTGCCTCCGGATCAACTGCAGACCCGGGACGGCGGCGTCCACGCGCCGGATGGGCGCTCGCTGGCCTATGGCGATCTCGCGGCCAGCCTGTCGCTGCATGTGCCGGCCCAGCCGGGCGGCAGGCTCAAGGACCCAGCGGCCTATCGGGTGCTCGGCGCCGCCCTGCCGCGCGTCGATATCCCGGCCAAGGTCACGGGCGGCCCTGCCTACATCCAGGACCTCCGGCTGCCCGGCATGCTCCATGCCCGGGCGGTGCGCCAGCCTAGCGCGGGGGCGGTGCTCCGCGCCGTCGACACCGCGCCCATCGCGCGCATGCCCGGTGTGGTGGCCGTCGTGCGACAGGGCAGTTATCTTGCCGTGGCCGCCGAGCGTGAATGGCAGGCGGTCCAAGCCTGGCGCGCGCTCTCGGCAGCGGCGGAGTGGGACGAGACGGCAACCCTGCCCGACCAGGACCGGATCGCCACGACCATACGCAGTCTGCCGGGCCGCGACATCGAGGTGCTGCGCTGGACCAATGCGGCCGGCGCGCCCACCCGCCGGCTGCAGGCCCGCTATACCAAGCCCTACGGGATGCACGGCTCGATCGGGCCGTCCTGCGCGCTCGCCCAGGCCGACGAGGGCGGCATGACCGTGTGGACCCACACCCAAGGCGTCTATCCGCAACGCGCCGCCCTGGCCGAACTGCTGCACCTGCCGCCTGAGCGGGTGCGCTGCATCCATGTCGAGGGTTCCGGCTGCTATGGCCACAACGGCGCGGACGACGCCGCGGCGGATGCGGCGCTGATTGCCCGCGCCGTGCCGGGCCGCCCGATCCGCGTGCAGTGGATGCGCGAGCAGGAGAACACGAGCGAGCCATTCGGCCCTGCCATGGTCGCCGAGGCGGCGGCGGCGCTGGATGCAGACGGCCGGATCGTCGATTGGGACTACGGCGTCTGGAGCAACACGCACAACCTGCGGCCCAGCAAGGGCGGCCTGTTCATCCAGAACGCCGCGTTGCCGGAGCCGCTGCCGGTGCCGCCGCCCGCGCCCATTCCGATGCCGGAGGGCGGCGGCGAGCGGAACAGCAATCCGCTCTACAGCTTCCCCAATGCGCGCGTGGTGTCGCATTTCCTGCCGGAGATGCCGCTGCGGGTATCGGCGATGCGGTCGCTTGGCGCCTACCTCAACGTGTTCGCCATCGAGAGCTTCATGGACGAGCTGGCGGCGGAGGCGGGCGCCGACCCAGTGGCGTTCCGCTTGCGTCACATGCAGGACGAGCGCGCCCGCGCCGTGATCCAAGCTGCGGCCGACCGGTTCGGCTGGCCGGCTGCAGCCGAGCGGGTCCCCTCGTCACGCAACGGCGCCGGCCGAGGCTTCGCCTTCGCGCGCTATAAGAACCTGGGCGCCTATTGCGCGGTCGCGCTCGACCTGAAGGTCGAGCGCGAGACCGGGCGCATCCAGATCGGCCGCGTCGTGGCCGCGGTCGATAGCGGACAGCCCATCAACCCCGACGGCATACGCAACCAGATCGAGGGAGCCATCGTCCAGTCCGCGAGCTGGACCCTGTATGAGCAGGTCCGATTCGACCGGCGGCACGTCACCAGCCGGGATTGGAGCGGCTATCCCATCCTGCGGTTCCCGGCGGTGCCGGAGAGCATAGAGGTCCATATCGTGGATCGGCCCGGTTTACCCTTCCTCGGAACCGGCGAAGCGGGCCAGGGACCGACGGCCGCCGCTATTGCGAACGCCTTGTACGATGCTGCAGGTGTGCGCCTGCCCGACCTGCCGCTGTCACATGCCCGGGTCAAGGACGCAATTGGAGCGTAGCCCAGTACAGCCCATCGCGCCGTTGCAGAAGTTGTGGACCGCGGAAAGCTGGCGAGCTACGGGGTGGCCACGCGCGAGGTGATGCCCTCGGTCGAGCACCGGAAGTACAAAGGGCTCAACAACAGGGCGGAGAACTCGCACCAGCCCGCGCGAACGGCAGATGAGGCGGTTCAAGTCAGCCGGCCAGGCGAAGCGTTTCTTGTCTGCCCACGACGGGATCAAGAACCTCTTCTTGCTCCGCCGACACCAACCGTCCGCCGTCCAGTATCAAGCCGCCCGGACCCACGCCTTTCAGGTTTGGGCCGAGGTCACCGGCGTTGCCGCTTCGGCGTAATTACGAGCACGCCGTCCCAACTGCGCGCCAGCGCGACCTCAGTCCAACAAGCTGACGGCTCCGGGGTTCGTCGTCATGCGAGCGCCCGCGCGACGGCGACCAGCGCAGCGTCCGCGCCTCGTGCCCCGATGATGCTGAGCCCGACCGGCAGCCCGTCCACCGTGCCACCCGGCAAGCTTACCTGGGGATGGCCCGCGAGCCCGCCCTGCGCGCAGAGGCAGGCGATGCGCGCGCGAACCGCGTCCAACACCGGCAAGGGTAGCCCGACCGCCGGCGCCGGGAACGGCGTGGTCGGCAGGCAAAGGATGGTGCCGGGCGGCAGCAGATACGCCATGCGCCCGCGCGCCTCCTGCCGCATCAGCGCCGCCCACTCGCGGTCCGCGGCCGGGGTCGCCGCCGCGGCCACAAGGCCACGCGCCACGCTGAAAGCGAAGCGGGGATTATGCGTCTCGACCCATGTTCGGAAGGTTTCCCACGCTTCGACCGGCTGCAGGGTCCGCTGCGCCCGTGCCCAGGTCGACAGGCCCGGCGGTGCCATGATCTCGTCCTGCGCCGGGCCGATCAGCCGTTCGAGCCGCGCCACCATGGGAGCGAGCGCCACCGCCACGCCTGTGTCCGCAAAGCCGAACGCATCGATGGCGCGTAGCAGGCGGGCGGGCAGTTCGCCCGGGATCGCCTCGCCCAGCATGACGGCGGACACCCTGGCGAAGGTCCCACCCTCCCGGGCGAACCAGCCGGTGGTGTCCGAGGTCGGCGCCTGCGCCGCCATGCCGATGACCGGCACCCGCCCATGGGTGGGCCGGATGCCGAACAGGCCGCAGAAGCTTGCTGGCACCCGTACGGAGCCGCCGGTATCGGTCCCGAGCGCCGTGTCGCACAGCCCGGCCGCTACCGCGGAAGCCGAGCCGGAACTCGATCCGCCCGGCACCCGGCCCGGTGCAGCCGGGTTCACCGGGGTTCCGTCGAACGCGTTCTCGCCGAGGATGCCGAGCGAGACCTCGTCCGTCACCGTCTTGCCCACCAGAGTCGCCCCGGCGTCCAGCAAAGCCTGCACCGCCCAGGCATGCTGCGTCGGCACCGGATGCGCGCGCGGCCAATCCGGGTTGCCGCCCCTGGTCGGGTATCCCGCCACGTCGAACAGGTCCTTGGCCGCGAAGGCCAGGCCGGCAAGCGGCCCGGATGCGGCGCCCGCGATGTGCAGCCGCGGGCCGGGGAGGAAGGCGGAGGTCTGGTCCATGGCCCAGGCTGCCGATCCAAATCCCGTTGTGCAAGAGCGCATGGCTGGAGCATTGGCTTGCCTGGCAGAAGCTTGCATAACCTTCAGCATGATGGGCCGCAGTCGTCCGACGCTTCCGCACTCTTGGGGACATGCCATGCTTCGCCGCCGCGCTCTCCTGGCCTCAGCCGCCCTGGCGGCTCCCGCGCTCATCGCGCGCAGCTCCCTCGGCCAGACCATGCGCAAGGTGAAGCTGGGATCGGCGTTCACCACCACGACGAATGCGATGTTCCTCATGCCCGACCTGCTGCGGCTGGAGGGCATCGACGCCGAGGTCATCACCTTCCCTAGCCTGGTGCAGCGCATGCAGGCGGTGGCGTCCGGCAGCGTGGACGTCGGCAATGGCGGCCTGTCGGCCACGATGCAGGTGGCGACCAAGGGCTTCCCCATGTCGGTGCTGGCCAACGGCTGCGACGGCGGCTGGATGATGTTGGCGCGGCCCGGCATCACCAGCTTCCAGCAGCTCCGCGGCAAGAAGATCGGCGTGCAGAACGGCTCGATCGGGCTCGTAAGCCTGAACTGGAAGCTGCGGCAAGAGGGCATCGCCGATAGGGTCGAGCTGCTGTTCCTCGACAACCAGGACCAGCCGGTCCCGCTGGCGCGCGGCGACGTGGACGCGATCTGCTGTTTCGAGCCCTACGCGACCTTCGCCGAGCTGAGCGGGTTTGGACATAAGCTGTGGGTTCCATATGACACGCCGATGGGCAAGACCAACCTCGGCTTCGTCGCCAGCGCCGCCTTCATCGCCAAGGAGCCCGGCCTGGTCCGCACGCTGGTGCAGGCGCACGTGAAGGCGACCGAACGGATGCGCACCGACCCCTCCATCGCCGTTGATACCACCGTCAAGCAGTTCAACCTGAGCCGTGAGATCGCCGAGGCCAGCACGAAGAACCTGTTTTTCAATGCCGAGAGCGGCGAGGCTTTCCAAAGCGGGCTCAAGGCGCTCGCAGGCATGATGCTGGCCGACAAGATGCTGGACCAGGAGCCGAACTGGGCCGAGTTCATCAACACGAGTTTTCTTTGACCGCACGATGATAAAGCGTCCTGGGATAAAGCGGGCCGGGCAGTTTCTCGGGTTGCTGCCCATCCTCGCCCTGATCGGCGTATGGCAGATCGCGGTCAGCGCCAAGCTTTACCCGCCGGTCCTGCTGCCGTCGCCGGCCAAAGTAGCGGATGCGTTCGTGCAATGGGGACCGACCATCGCAGCCAATGCGGGCGCCAGCGTGCTGCGCGTGCTGATCGGGGTCAGCCTCGCTTTCGTCGTGGCGGTACCGGCGGGGCTGCTGATCGGGCGCTACCGGCGGCTCGACCGCCTGACGGACTGGTCTATCCAGGCATTCCGGTCGGTGCCGCCGATCTCGCTGATCCCGCTGGCGATGCTGTTCTTCGGCATCGGCGACACCCCGGCGATCGTGCTGATCTTCGTCTCGGCGCTGTGGCCGCTGCTGCTGAACACCATCTTCGGCGTGCGCGGGATCGAGCGCACCCTGCTGAAGGTCGCGGCGTCGGCCCGGGCCAGCGAGGCGCTGATCTTGCGCGACGTGATCCTGCCGGCCGCCCTGCCATCGATTTTCACCGGGCTGCGCCTGGCGATCGGCGGCGGCTGGCTGACGGTGGTGACGGCGGAGATGATCGCCGTGAAGTCGGGCCTCGGCTATATGATCCTGAACGCGCAGATGACCTTCCGGACCGAGCTGATCTTTGCCGGCATCGTCGTCATCGGCGCCATCGGGCTGCTGGCCGACCAGTCGGTGCGCCGGTTGCGGGCGCGCGCCTGCCGGTGGCAGGACGGCCTGGTCGCGAGCCCCGGTTGAGCGGATTTATCGAGTGCATCGGTGTCGGCAAGACATACGAGAGCAAAGGGGGCGAGGGCAAGGCGGGCCGGGTGGAGGCGCTGCGTGGCATCGACGTGCGATGCGCCGAGGGTGAGTTCGTCTGCCTGCTTGGCCTGTCGGGTTGCGGCAAGAGCACGCTGCTGCAGATGATCGCCGGGCTGGAGCGGCCCACGGCCGGGCAGATCATCGTGGCGGGGCGGGAGCTGGACGGGCCTTCGCCGGCCACCAGCATCGTCTTCCAGGACCATGGCCTGTTCCCATGGATGACCGTCCGGCGCAACGTCGAGTTCAACCTGAAGGCACGCGGGGTCGCCAAGCCAGTGCGCCGCTCTCGGGCGGAGGAGATGCTCGCCTTGACCAGCCTGTCCGAGTTTGCCGGACGCTACCCGCACGAGCTGTCGGGCGGCATGCGCCAGCGTGTCGGCATCGCCCGCGCGCTCACGACCCGGCCGCAAGCCCTGCTGATGGACGAGCCGTTCGGCGCGCTCGACGCGCAGACCCGTGGCCACCTGCAGGCCGAGCTGCTGTCGATCTGGGCCGTGCAGCGCACCACCGTGCTGTTCGTCACCCATAGCATCGACGAGGCGGTGTTCCTGGCCGACCGCATCCTGGTGTTCACGCCGCGGCCCGGGCGCGTCTCGGCCGATGTCGTGGTCGACCTGCCGCGGCCGCGCATCGCCGGCACGTCCGCATTCGCCGCGATCGCCGCCGGCCTGCGCACTGCGCTCGGATCGGAGGGCGCCAGCGAATGAGGCTTCTGTTAGCCAATCCCAACACCAGCCAGGCGGTGACCGACCGGATCGCTGCCGTCGCGCGCGCCTCCGCCTCCGCCGCCACCACGATCCATGCCGTCACGGCCACGGCAGGCGTGCCCTACATCGCGACCCGGGCGGAGGCCGTGATCGGCGCGCGGGCGGTGCTCGAGCTGTTTGCCGAGCATGCCGAGGGCGCGGATGCGGCGGTCGTGGCGGCGTTCGGCGACCCTGGCCTGGGCGCCGCGCGCGAGCTGCTGAGCATACCCGTCGTCGGCATGGCGGAGGCGGCGATGTTGACCGCCTGCATGCTCGGGCGCCGCTTCGGCATCGTCACCTTCGCGCCGGCGCTCGGACCTTGGTACCGGGAGATCGTGGACTACAACGGCCTGGGCGCGCGGTGCTCCGGGGTCCACTGCCTCGACGAGGCATTTGCCGACGTCGTGCATGTGGCGGAGGAGAAGTCGGCCCAGCTCGTTGCGTTGTGTGCGCAGGCGGTCGCGGCCGGGGCGGAGGTGTGCATCCTGGGCGGCGCGCCGCTGGCGGGCCTAGCCGCCGAGATCGCCGGGCAGGTCGCGGTGCCGTTGGTGGACGGGGTGGCGGCCGCGGTCCGCCAGGCGGAAACCCTGGTGGCGCTGCGCCCGCGCAAGCCGGTCGCAGGCAGCTTCCGGCGTCCTGACGCGAAGCCGATGACCGGGCTGCCCGCGCCTTTGGTGCGGCTGTTCGGCGGGACTGGCTGATGACGCGCCCGATCCGGCTCGGCTTTCTCACGCCGTCGTCCAATACGGTGCTGGAGCCGCTGTCGACCGCGATGGCGGCGGAGCTGCCCAACGTGACCCTGCACTTCAGCCGTTTCCGCGTGACCGAGATCGCCCTGACCGATGCGGCGCTGGCGCAGTTCGACGACACGGCCGTGCTGCAGGCGGCGGGGTTGCTGGCCGATGCGAGGGTCGACGCCATCGCCTGGAGCGGCACCTCGGCCAGCTGGCTCGGCTTCGACCGGGATGCGGCGCTTTGCCGGGCTATCCACGCCGCGACCGGCATCCCGGCGACCTCCAGCATCCTGGCGCTGAACGAGGCGCTGGCCCGCAACGGCATCCAACGCCTTGGCCTGGTGACGCCCTATCTGGACGACGTGCAGGCGCGGATCATCGCCAACTACGCCGGCATCGGCGTCGAGTGCACGGCCGAGCGGCATCTGCGCCTGCAGGATAACTACTCGTTTGCCGACGTGACCGAGGCGCAGTTGGAACAGATGTGCCGCGAGGTGGCGGGCGGGTCGCCGCAAGCCGTCGCCATCGTCTGCACCAACCTATCGGCGGCGGCGCTGGTTCCGCGGCTGGAGGCCGCGTTGCGGCTGCCATTTTACGACTCGGTCGCCACCGCGCTATGGAAGAGCCTATGCCTCGCCGGCGTCGATCCCGCGCTAATCGCCCGGTTGGGCAGCCTGTTCAGGCTACCGGCTTTGTTGGCCTGAGTGTTGCTTCATAGATACCCAGGGTTTGATGTTCTATGCCCGACACGCTGATCGCGGCCGGCCGCGTCTACCTGCCAGGCGGCGATCCGCACGATCCGCCGGTGCGCGACATCCTCGTGCAAAACGGCCAGATCGCCAGCGTCGATGCGCCGGACGGGCAAGCGGCGGCGAAGGCCGAACTGCGCCGCCGGGCCGCCCTTCTACCCAAATAGAAAGGCCGCAGCGCCGGATCAGCTCGACCGCTGCCACGTCGACCTCCTGGCCCGCCCCGGCCGCTTCCGCAGCGCACGCATCGTCAGCATCGCTGCCACGATGGCCGCCAGCGAGACCGCGGTCGTGACGGTGCCGAGCGCATACAGCACCGGCGACGTCACGTTCGTGGTCATGCCGACGATCTCGAGCGGCAGGGTGTTGGTGCTGCCGGCGGTCAGCATCGTCCGGGCGAACTCGTCATAGGACAGCGTGAAGCCGAACAGCGCGATGCCGACGACGCCGGGCGCTATGATCGGCAGCACGACATGGCGGAACACGCCCCAGGGGGAGGCACCGAGGTCGCGGGCCGCCTCTTCCCATGCACGGTCGAAGCGGTTGAAGACCGCGAACATGATCAGCAGCCCGAACGGCAAAGTCCAGGTGAGCTGTGCGCCGAACGCCGAGTTCCACCATGACGCGTCCCATTCCATCAGGTTGAACAGCAGCCCGACGCCCAGGCTGACCAGCACACCCGGCACGATCAGGCTGGCGACCGCGAGGGCGAACAGCGCGCCGGCGCCGCGGAAGCGCTGACGGAAGGCCATCGCGGCGGAAACCGAGATCAGGACGGTCGCGGCCATCACCATGGCCCCCAGCGCAAGCGACCGGGCGAAGGCGGCGCCGAGGTCGCCCACCGCCTGCGGCTGGAACAGGCGGGTGAACCACGCGAGCGAGGCCCCGCGCATCGGGAAGGTCAGCCCGCCCTCCGGTCCCTGGAACGACAGCACGACGATGGTAAGCGTCGGCCCGTACAGGAACAGCACGAACAGCGCGAAGAACCCGCCCAGCAGCCAGCGTCCGATGCCGGTCGTCAAAGCTCGCGCCGGATGTCGACGACGCGCAGCAGCGCCGCGATCATCATTAGGACGAGCGCCAGGAGCACGACGGCGTTGGCGCAGGCGGCGGGGTATTGCAGCAGCGCGACCTGGTTCGAGATCATCAGCCCGACCGACGCGCGCTGCCCGCCGCCCATCAGCCGCACCGTCGTGAAGTCGCCCATCACCAGGGTGATGATGAACACCGAGCCGATGGCGATGCCGGGCTTGGACAATGGCAGGACCACCTCCCGCAGCACCGCCCACGGGCTCGCGCCGGCGTCGACCGCGGCCTCGATCAGCCGGCGGTCGATCCGCACCATCGTGTTGAACACCGGCACCACCATAAACAGCGCATAGAGGTGGACGAAGGCGAGCACGACGGCGAAGTCGGAGAACAGCAGCATCTCGAGCGGACGGCCGATCAGCCCGGCGCGCAGCAGGCCAGCGTTGAACAGCCCCTCGCGCCCGAGGAACGGCACCCACGAGATCATGCGGATGACGTTCGACGTCAGGAACGGCACGGTGCAGACCAGGAACAGCGCTGCCTGCAGGCCAGGACTGCGGACGCAGAAGGCCAGGAATAAGGCGACCGGGACGCCGATGCCGACCGTCAGCGCCCACACCAGCGCCGTGTATCTCAGCGTATTCAAATAGGCCCACCAGGTCACCGGCGATAGCAGCACGTCGGCGTAGTTGGTCAGCACGGCGTCCGGGATCAGCCGCACGCTGTCGTAATCGAAGAAGCTGACCACCAGGATCGCCACCATCGGCAGCAGCAGAAAGGCGCTGAGGACCGCAGCTAGCGGCGCCGCGAGGAGATACGGCGCCAGGCGCTTCAAGCGACCACGAACTCGTTCCACTTCTGCACGAGGAAGCGATCCTCGGTCATCACCGAGTTCCAGCAGGCGACCTGTCCCATGCGTTCGGCGAACGACCCGCCGTCGCGCACGGCACCGGCCTTCTCCAGCACCTTGCCGTCCGGCGCCACGATGTCGGACTGCGCGGGCTTGCCCTCCATCCAGAAGCCCCACTCGTCGGCGGTCATGTTCTGCTTCGCCGTCTCCAGCACCGCGCTGTAGTAGCCCTGGCGGTTCAGATAGGCGCCGGCCCAGCCGGAGAGATACCAGTTGATGTAGTCGTAGGCCGCATCCAGCTCCAAGCCCGTCAGGTACTTGGATAGCCCGAGGCCGCCGCCCCAGGCGCGGTAGCCCTCCTCCAGCGGCTGGTAGGTGCAGGCGATGCCGCGGGAGCGGACGGCGGTGACGGCCGGGGACCACATCGACTGGATCACCACCTCGCCCGACGCCATCAGGTTCACACTCTCGTCGAAGCTCTTCCAGAACGCGCGGAACTGCCCGGCGCGTTTGGCTTCGATCAGGAAGGCGGTCGTCTTCTCGATTTCGTCGCGGGTCATGTTTCCCTTGTCGCCGTATTTCAGCCGGCCCAGGCTCTCCAACACCATGGCCGCGTCCATGATGCCGATGGACGGGATATTGAGGATCGACGCCTTGCCTTTGAACGCCGGGTCCACCAGGTCGCGCCAGTTGCGTATCGGACGGCCCACCAGGTCGGGGCGGATGCCGAGCGTGTCGGCGTTGTAGATGGTGGGGATCAGCGTCATCCAGCCGGTCGGCTCGGTGGCGAACTTCGTCGATGTGGGCCCCTCGACGAAGCCGACCGTATGCGGCGCGGTGCCTTGGGCGATCCGGCTGTCGGCCGTCAACCGGCCCGTCGTGAAGATCGGCACGATCTTGTCGTAGTTCTTGATCCGCTTCACGTCCATCGGCTGCAGCACGCCGGCGGGGAAGATCTTCTTGCAGATGAAGTACTCGATGTCGGCGATGTCGTAGGACCGCGGTTGGGTCACGGCTTTCTGCGAGACCGCATCGGTGTCGAGCGCGGTCATGGCCAGGGTGAAGCCCAGGTCCTGTTTGACCTTGTCCGCCAGCGCGTTCAGGTTCGACACCCCGGTGCCGAACTGCCGCAGCGTGATGTTGCGGATGTTCTGCGCCCAGATCGTCGGGAACCCGGTGATCGCGCCCGACCCGGCCGCCGCCCCGGCAATCGTCAATGCGGTGCGGCGGCCGATTTTCGTTGTATTAGCCATGGGGGTATTAGCCATGGGGCTCTCCTCGGGGCAAAGGGGGGATCAGGCGATCAAGGAATGCGCGTCGGCAGCGGACCAGCCGATCCAGGCCGGTTGCCCGACGCCCACGGGGTCGGCGAAGAACACGGCGTCGGGCAGGATCGCCACGGCGTCCTCCCCGGACGCGGTGGTAAGCGCCACGCGGACCGAGGCGCCCTGATACTCGACCAGCGAGATCGTGCCCTGCACGCCGGGTGCGCCGTCGTGCGGCAGGGCGGCCACGTGGCAGCGGTCGGCACGGACGGCGATCTGCCGGCCAGGATCGCCCAGCACGTTATGGCCGCCGATGAAGCGGGCGACGAACGCGGCCGCTGGTCGGTCGAACACCTCCCGCGGCGTCGCCGCCTGCTGGATGCGGCCGCTATCCATCACCACGACCAGGTCGGCCAGCGCCATCGCCTCCTCCTGACTGTGGGTGACGTGGATGAAGGTCAGGCCGAGCTCCTGCTGCAGCCGCTTCAGCTCGGCGCGCATCCGACCGCGCAGGAACGGGTCGAGTGCCGACAACGGCTCGTCCAGCAACAGCACGCGGGGCTCGGTCAGCAGCGCGCGTGCCAGCGCCACCCGCTGCTGCTGGCCACCCGAGAGCTGATCGGGCATCCGGCCGGCGAATGCCTGCATTTGCACCATCTCCAGCCCCCGCTGCGCCCGGGCGTGCCGCTCGGCCCGGCCGACGCCGCGCATCTTGAGCCCGAACGCCACGTTGTCGAGGCAGTCGAGATGCGGGAACAGCGCGTAGCTTTGGAACATCATGGCGGTGCCGCGCCCGGCTGGCGGCGTGTTCGTGACGTTGCGGCCATCGACCAGCACGTCACCGTCGGACACGGTCTCGTGCCCGGCGATCATGCGCAATGTCGTGGTCTTGCCACAGCCGCTGGGGCCCAACAGGCAGCAATAAACGCCCTGGGGGACCTGGAGAGTGACGGCGTCGACGGCGACGGCGCTGCCGTAGCGCTTGCTGACTGCGACCAACTCGACGCCATGCACCAAAAGGTCTTCTCCAATATGCTGCCGTCTCTGCAATCCACGTACCATGAGCGGGGCCATGCTCTAACTAATTCGTTCTCGTACAGCCGGTCGTTCAATATGTGCAACAGCGTTCCCGCATGACCCAGATTCTCCTGATCAATCCGAATACTTCCCAGGCCACCACCGACATGATGGCGGCCATCGCGCGGTCGGTGGTGCCCAGCGGAGTTGAAATCATCGGTGCCACCGCCGAACGCGGGGTGCCGATGATCCTCGACGCCGAAGCATTGGCCGCATCCTCGCGGGCAGTGCTGCAGATGGGCCTCCGCCCCGGCCGCTCGGTCGCGGGCATCATCGTGAGTGCGTTCGGTGATCCAGGCGTCGATTCCCTGCGAAGCAGGGTCGGCGTCCCGGTCGTTGGCATCGCACAGGCGGCGATGCTGGAAGCGGCAGGCAGAGACAGGCGGTTCGGTGTCGCGACCGTGACGCCGGGCTTGGTCGGCTCGATCGACGGAAGGGCCGCAGAGTTGAGGCTCGGGCATCTATATACCGGGACACGGCTGACGCCGGGCAATCCGTTGGAGCTTGCAACCCATCCTGATTGGCTGGTGGAGGCGCTCGGCTGGGCCGTCGACCGCTGTATCCAGGACGACGGGGCCGAGGCCGTCGCGATCGGCGGCGGGCCGCTCGGCGATGCCGCGGCGGCCCTGGCTCCGCGGTTCAGCGTCCCGGTGATCGCCCCTATTCCGGCGGCGGTTCGACTGCTGATGGCGATGCTGTAGAGCGGAGTGCGCGATTGCCGGCCGGCAACGCTGCTACCATGCTTGGAGCCCTGGTCTCCCGATTGGCATGTCGATTGCTTGTGTCAGAAACGTAAAGCTTCTGGATTGGTGTAGGACAGGAATGGAGGGCGGGGTACTCGACCGGCAGCACCGCCTGCGCCAAGGCCATCGGCTCGATATCGAGGCAGTGACGCTTGCGTACGGCGGAACCAAGGTCGTCGATCAGGTCACGCTGGACGTTCGACCCGGCGAGCTGGTTGCGCTGCTGGGACCTTCCGGATGCGGTAAAACGACTCTGCTGCGCGCCATTGCTGGTTTCCTGCGGCCGCAATCGGGCCGCATCCTGTTCGACGGAAAACCAGTGGACCATCTTCCGCCGGGCCAGCGGCGGATCGGCATCGTTTTCCAAAACTATGCCCTGTTCCCGCACATGTCGGCGGCGGAGAACGTCGCCTATGGATTGCAGGCGCGTCGGGTGCCGCGGCAGGAGATCGGCCCGCGGGTGGCCGCAGCACTCGATGCGGTGCAGATGGCAGGCTTCGCCGAACGCCGCCCCAACCAATTGTCCGGCGGCCAGCAGCAGCGGGTGTCGCTCGCCCGCGCTATCGTCACCGAGCCGGCCGTGCTGTTGCTGGACGAGCCGTTCGCTGCCTTGGACCGCGCCCTGCGCCTGGACCTGCAACTGGAGATCAAGCGCCTGCAGCGCCGCCTGGGGCTGACCGCCGTGATGGTGACGCATGACCAGGACGAGGCGATGAGCATGGCGGATCGGATGGCGGTGATGCGCGCCGGCCGGTTGGAGCAGGTGGACGCGCCAGCCGCGGTATACGACGCGCCGGCCAGCCGCTTCGTCGCCAGCTTCGTCGGCGCCAGCGTGGAGATGCCGGGCCGGGTGATCGAGCTCCGGGGCGACAGTTGCGCCGTGGCCTTGGATGCCGGCGCGCAGTTGGTGGTGATGTTTGGCCGGACAGGCGGTGGTATCGGCCGGAACAGCAGGGTCGTGGTCTCCGCGCGCCCGGAGCACCTGGCCCTGTACGACGAGCCGGCGCCGGACCGGCTGGTGGCGGACGTCCGCCAGTCGGCACCCATCGCCGGCATGACGGTGCACGACATCCGCGCTGGCGAGCTCGAGATGAAAGTCATCGAACCGCGCCGGGCCGCCCTGCGGGCGCCGGGTCCGGTGCATGTCGGGCTGACCTCGTCCGCCAGGCCAGCCCTGTTCGCTCTCGACGAAACAGTAATTGGGAGTCACGCATGAACACCACTCGCCGCGCCTTGCTGGCCGCGTCCCTCGCTTCGGCATCCCTGGCGGAGCGTCCGGCCCGGGCCGCCGGCAGCCTGACCGCAGCCATCTATCCCGGCGCCTGGGAGGACGCCTACCGGGCGGTCGTGGTGCCCGCATTGAAGGCCGGCTACGGCACGGACGTGGCGTTCGAGGCGCTGTTCGCCGTGGACGAGATCGCCAAGGCGCGGGCGGCCCGCGGCAACCCATCGTTCGACGTGTTCCTGCTCGATCCCGGTCCCCGCGCCTCCGGCATCGACTTCAACCTTTACGAGCCGCTCGACGCCAAGCGCCTGACCCACGCCGACAAGGTCCCGCCCTCGCTGGTCGACCAGTATGGCGTCGCAGTGGCGGCGCAGGTCGTGGGGATTGCCTACAACCCCAAGAAGGTCGCGAAGCCGACGGGATGGAAGGACCTGTTCAAGCCGGAATTCGCTCCGCACCTCGGCCTGACTGGTTTCCAGACCACCTTCGGCACCATATGCATGATCGAAATCGCCAAGACGTTCGGCGGCTCCGAGACCAATGTGGAGCCGGCGTTCGCCGCGATCGGCAAGATACTGCCCCAGGTGGCCGCGGTCGCGACCCCCGCAGCCTTGCCCGGGCTGTTCCAGCAGGGGCAGGTGGACCTGATGTATATCAATACTCAAACGGTGACCACGCTGCAGGAGCGTGGGGTGGACATCGAGTTCGTCGTGCCGGACACGGGCGGATCGGCCTTCGTCACCACCATGCACATCGCCAAGGGCGCAAAGAACGTGCAGCAGGCCTACGATTACCTGGATACTGTCCTGTCCACGCCGGTCCAGGCGGCCTTGGCCAAAAGCCTCTATTACCTGACGCCGGTCAACAAGGACGTCGATCCCGGCCCAGGCGTGCCGATGCGGAGCGTTGCCGACCTCGATAGGTTCAACACCTACGACTGGACGAAGATCAACCCGTTGCGCGCGCGCTGGATCGACCGGTTCAACAAGGAGATGACGAAGTAGGCCGATGCGGGGCTCCGGCGCCGTGTTGCTGGTAGTGCCGCTGGCGACCGCGCACCTGGTGCTGTTCGCCGCGCCGTTGCTGCTATTGGCGGCAACGTCGTTCGCCAGCGACGAGACGCTGCGGGGCGCCAGCCTGCGGGCCTGGACGGACTTGCTGGGCGATCCGTTCAACCTGCGGGCGCTGCTGAACACCCTCAAGCTCGGAGCGTTGACGGTGGCCGCCGCGTCCTGCCTGGCGCTGCCTCTGGCGCTCGTGCAGCTGGTCGCCGGGCCGCGCCTGCGCCGGGCCGTGCTGATTGCCGCCATCCTGCCGCTGCTGACCTCCGTCGTCGTGCGCAGCTTCGCCTGGATCGCGATCCTTGGGCGCGAGGGCGTACTGAGCCAGGCGATGCAGGCGCTCGGCCTGTCGTCCGGCCCGGTGCAGCTGTTGCAGACCGAGCCCGGCCTGATCCTGGCGTTGACGCAGATCGAGATGCCGCTGATCCTGCTGCCGGTGATGTCCTCCCTGGCCCGGCTGGAGCCGGCGCTGCTCGACGCCTCGGCCGCGCTCGGGGCATCGTTGGCCCGCACCTTGTGGCGGGTGGTGCTGCCCGCGGCGGCGCCGGGGCTCATCGCCGGCGGCACGCTCGCCTTCGCCTCGTCCTCCACGGCATTCATCTCGCAGAGCGTGATCGGCGGCGGCCGGCTCGTCTATCTCCCGGCGCTGGTCTGGCAGCAATCCATGCTGACGTTCGAATGGCCGCTGGCGGCGGCCCTTGCGCTGTTGCTGATGGGCTCGGTCCTGCTGGTGGTGACGCTGATGAGCCTGCTGGGACGGCGCATCCATGCATAGCGCTTGGCGCATGCGGCGCGGGGACCTGCCGCTGGCCGCATTGATCGTCGGGTTGGCGGCGCTCGCCTTGATCGTATTGGTCGGGCCCGTGCTGGTGGTGGTGGTCACCAGCTTCTCGACCTCGGCCGCCTTGCGCTTCCCGCCGCCGGGGCTGACGCTGCGCTGGTATGCGGAGCTGTTCGATCCCGCACGGTCCCATGTGATCCAGGCAGCCGCGCTGAACAGCGTCGTGGTGGCGCTCCTGGCTGCGATGCTCGCAACCGCCCTTGCTACCGCCGCGGCGCTCGCCATCGCCCGCAACCCGTCACGCTGGGCGCGGTTGGCCGATGGCGCCTTCATGCTGCCGCTCATCATGCCGGGCATCGCCTTCGGCCTTGCCGCGCTGATGTTCGCGTCCTGGCTTGGCCTCAGGCCGTCGTTGCCGCTGCTGGCTGTCACCCATGGCATCGTCATCACGCCCTATGTACTCCGCACGGCCGCCGCCGCCGCCGCGGGGCTGGACCCGGCGTGGCTCGACGCGTCCTCCGTGCTCGGAGCCTCGCCCTGGATGACGTTCCGCCGCGTAGTGCTGCCGTCCATACGGTCGGGCGTGCTGGCCGGCGCGTTCCTGGCTTTCGTGTCCTCGCTCGACAACGTGCCCGTCTCGCTGTTCCTCGGCTCTGCCCAGACCGACATGCTGCCGATCCGGATGTGGGGCATGATGGAGAACTCGCTGGACATCCGCGTTGCCGCCATCTCCGGCCTGCTGGTCGGCTTCTCCTTCGTCGTCCTGCTGCTCATGGACCGCGTCGTCGGCCTGACCCGCCGGCTAAGTCCAATACCGTTCATTTAGGCATTCAGGCGCCCTATATCACTGGTTGGGCTTTCTAGGATCGACAGCGATGGCGGGTGTTCCTGCCGGCCTTCCGGCCGGCGTTCGTGTCAGCGACCACATCAGC
>JAABVA010000888.1_pt1 | contig 34330 bp, 42 predicted proteins | sample 5560331 | NCBI WGS metagenome assembly JAABVA01 (sample SAMN12812661, study PRJNA571458) | rock metagenome | isolation source: Antarctica rocks | place: Antarctica: Victoria Land, Mt New Zealand sud | collected 2016-01-07 | reverse complement strand
GAGGGTATGGGGGGGAGGGGGTAAGGGGGGGGGTGTTGGTGGGGTGTTGGTGGGGAGAGTGAGAGGGAGGGAATGGGTATGGGAGGGGTGTGAATGGTTGTGGGAGGTTGATGGGGAAAGGGATGGGGACGGGAGGGGGAGTTGAAGTTTGTCTAACGAGGTTGAGATCCACAGTAAATTGAATGGTTTTTTCTCTTGTTCATGAAGCTTTTTTTCTTTCTTTCCAAAAGCTTGGCATGCAGATGGAGCTGAATAGCCCTAATGTCCTGGCAACCACCAGAGATGCTCCCAGCATTCGACATGCCATATCGAGCCATATCCAGCATCCTGCCAGCAAATCCATCTCCCTATCTTCCCCGCATCCATCCTAGCCCGGCAAAGTACCTACCTCCCACCCCCATAATCCATCTTAAACGTCCTTACCCCACCCGACTTCATCAGCTCCCTCAGTGCCATTGTCGCATACTGGCTCGAGCCCAGCTGCAACTTTAACACCACCGCGAGTTTTTTCGGTGCTGTTGCTTCTTCTACGATTGCTTGGGGTTGGTCGTCGGGTGGCGGAGGAGCGTCAACCTTGTTGCTCTCTTGACCATTCGCGTTTCGGCCAAGCCGGTCCAGATCCGTCTGGACGAATTGCTCGTCCTCGTTGATGTACGCCTTAATCTCGTATGAGATGTCTTTGCCAGGCCGAGCAAGCAATTTGCGATAACTCCCGCTCAAGCTAACGTCGCGCCACGGGCGGCGCATATCGTGCGGATCGAGACCGCCGCCTCTGGGGCTGGCCATGAAGTCTTTGTAGAAGGCTGCGATTTCGTTGGCGGGGTAGAGGATGTCGTAGCCGGGGGTGGGTAGGACGATTTCGAAGATGGTATACTTGCCGCTGTCGGCTTCTTCCTTGGTCAAAGCTCTCGCGCGGGTGAAGAACTCGTCCGTGGTGGCTGCCCGGTCATGAACGTCGGGTTGGACGACCGCTTCGCCGTCTGCGTCGACTTCTTCTGCTGGTTTTGTAGCTCCTTCGACCTTGTCCTTGTGTTCGTCGACTAGAACGAGGTCACCTTCAATGACTTGGTCGCCGAAACGCTTCCATCGCTCGCTCGCAGCAACGTTCCAGACTAGTGACTGGTACGCGTGCACGTACATAAGTCGAAGATTCCTTGATATCATCTGCAGTGAGCCGAGGTAATTGTTCTTGTTGTCTGGGTTTCCCAAGAAACGGATAATGTTGGTCTCCGCAGAGAACTTCTTTGGCATTTCGTCAACGGCGGGATGACTTCTGCCTGTAGTCTGAAATGTGTGTATTGCATGTGCTCGGGCTTTGTCGTCTCTGGAAACCCTATCATTTCCAGACATGGGATCTTGAGCCGCCGCGAGAGATGTGGGGCTGTAGTCTAGTATAGCCTCGACGGCGGCTTCGAAATTGCCTTGAAGCATCTTGATGCCCACATCATCTGTCCGAGTTGAAAATGTCCCAAACCGCTGGAGGCCATAATAATTGATGAAGCCACTCTCATTTAGGTTCTTGATCGCAGTTCCCACAATTTCAGAAGCTTGTTTGCTTTGCTCTCTGCCTTCTAGCTCAGCACCAAGCTCAAACTGACAGTCTCGTAGAGTGACTGTGAATTCGTTCCCAGTCAACTCGCCAAGTTGCAAGCCACTAGGCTGATATGCGTAGTTTCCTACCTTTGCGTTTCTTAGAGTACGGCCGGCTGCGACCATGCGGTCAGCGAGAACACGGTAGACGCTTACTCGCTGCACGGTGACGCCACGACGATCTTTTGTACCGGCAAACTGGAAAGACTGCGGTTTCGTCTTTAAAGACCGGGCTAAGTATGAGATAACCTCCATGGTATCCTTGTTCTCCTTTAGCAGCGAGAAATGCAGGTACTCTCCGCCGAGATCTTGCCAGCCTGGTTTTCCCTTCTGTTGTGGCCGCCTCGCGCCATCGATTCGGCCATCATTGCCACCACCACGACCAGTACCTCGACCCCCGCGTCCCATAGGATTCCTCGTATTCCAACCAGACCTGCCTGCACCAATCGGTGTGGCAGCAGATATGATCATAGCACCATCATCCCCAGTTGTAGTGTCTAGACGAGAGCTAAAGATTCGTCTTACAGCTTGGTGGATTTTCGTACGAGTCTCACGATCAATGACTGCCGACGTGACTACTCCATGCTCCTTGGCACTTCTGTGCGGCGAATTAAGTACACGATTGTATAGAGAGACCATGGAGTCGACCACCCCCGCATGGAAGTATGAGGCAAGAAGTTCTCTATCCTCAGAAGAGAGCTAAATTATATCAGCTACGCGTACATCGAAACCGTGCATGGCCTACCTGAAATCCGCTAGAGGGCTTGGCGTACGATTGCCAATCCGCAGTTGAAGAAGGAACCGAGTCATGAGAACTTGTCGGCGGTGCCTCATTCTCTTTCCGATGACTAGCATTCGTATCTTCTGGGTTTGCCTTTTGGGGGACGTTCGTGACGTTCTGCTCAACCTCCACCAACCCGGAACTGGTCTGCCGCAAGATTGTCTTTTCCTTCCGCCTTGATGGCGTCCCTGCTTCTCCTAATTGTTGTTCGACTGATACATCGGTCTTTTGCTCACCACAGGGCGCTACTTTGGGGATGCGTTGGTGCGGTGGGACTTTCGCCTGAGGATCGCGAGGGTGTGCTACCTCCTCAGTCGTCTGCTGCACAGCTGGGGTATCATCTAATGGACCATCTGGGGTTTGATGTTCTGGGTTTGTTGGTTGCTGCAACGTCTTTTCATCTGACCTCAAAGGAGGGTCGACTGGCTCTGGACGAGCAACAGATTCTGTGCCTGAAGGCTCAGGCTTAGTAGCTGAAACATCATCTGCAAGTGTTTTGCGTTTTGGGCCTCTGAGACTATCAAGGTGAACTACCTCGCCAGAAGGAAGTATTTCATTGACTAGGAAGTCCGTGTACCTACATTGCGCAAACATCAGTATCACAAGAGAGATTGGTCCATCTGACCTAGTCACCTCTTCTTCAGCACTCCTGTAAAGCCTGGTAGATCGGGGCTGACGAATTCCATGATACCACACTCAGCCTCTTTGCTGAGGCGAGTATCAGGACCATCTTCCGCGATGGGCAGTGCATCAGGCATAGGTTCGTTGAGAGTTGCACCAATGTCGTCCATGCTCCCGTCCAATTTCAAATGCTCAGCCTTGAGCCTCTTGCGAGGCGAAGCCTGAAGTTCTGTATCGTCCATGAGCGGAATGTTGCAGATCACATGTTTGTGAATCGCAGCAAAAGATTGAAACCAATGGAGGCCGCCAAAATTAAACGAGGTGGACCCTTGTACCCCAAGCCCTTACCGCGTTCGTCGAAAAGCACTTCTACTACTTTCCGATCTTCTACCTTTCTTGGTTGCTTCAACCCCTACCAGTAACTGACGGTTTGGTAGGAGTGACCGCGATTCAGAGAGCATTCTACAGTACTATGTTTCCTGCCATGCATTGCACCGCGCGGGCAGCAAGGATTATCGAGCTATATGGTTTTACTTTACCATGGCCATGTTCTCAGTTTATGTGATGCGTTTGAAGACGAGACTAACCACCTTTTGCTTTTGCACATCTGGGATGCAGAATGGACCGATGCAATGGGACGTTCTACGGATTTCGCCGTGCTACGGATTATATATAGTTCAGTTATATGTCAGTAAGCTTGACGTTCTTCCAAAGTATGATTGTCGTGAGGTAGAAATTATACAGTACCATTCCAATAACGTTGGATACGGATGTCAAGCGCGTAGAGTATTTTTGATGCGCTGATTACTTTGTGGTAGCCATCGAGCAATGGAATCCATCGGGTCTCTCCGCCCTTTCCCCTCGTTCTAAAGGTCTTCCGTGGTTCATGTGACGATATTTCGTACACCTAGGCCCCACACTCATCCATCTTCACGCGAAACAGTAGTGATACCCAAGAAGCGATAGTCAAGCCAACCTACAGCTGGATACTCATTCCTAACATCATGTCTTCCGGTGGAAAGATCGATCTTATCGCTATCATCACACCCGCTCCGGGTAAAATGGACAGGGTACGATTGGTACCAATTCTGGTTTAGATGGATTAATGCTGAGTATCCATTGATGATCTAGACCATCGAAGTTCTGACAGAACTCACCACCAGCATCCACAAGAACGAGCCCGACTGCCTGCGCTACCAGCTGCACGTCGAGATGAAGGACGGGGAGCGGGGCGACGACCTGTACATGATCGAGCAGTAGGTGATAGTTATCGTCCAATAGAGATTTTACTGCGATTTCATAACTCACGGTATTTCCAGATACACTGAACAGGCGGCCCTCGATATCCATAAAGAAGGAAAAGACTACAAGGCGCTTACGAAAACAGCCATGGAAGAGAAGCTATTTGCAGGAGCACCTGTAATCAAAATGCTGAAGCCAATTGCGGGCTTTGCGAGCAGATTATAAGAATGTGCAGGTGCGACCTGAACCACGTAGTATACCAATGTATCAGGCACAATAGGGAAGGCTGTCGAGCACGACTCCTACACAAAGAACAGCGCAACAACCTATGTATGAATACACTTATATTTATTATGCTTCGTGCCCCTCGGCCTTTTTTGAGACATCTTGACCTCCTTTTCTCTCTGAGACAACCCTCATTCCAGTGGTTTAATACACCAAGACGTCGACATACTGTCGTTAGATGTCACGATGAATACTCCACGAACCGCTCAAATGGGGGTAACACCCGAAGACCTACTAACCCACTCACGCTTCATCCGGGACGAGCTTGCGCCCCTCGTTGCCAGCAAAGGCCACTTGGCCCTTGCCCTTGACGAAATCTCCACCCTTGGCCTCATCATGGTTAGCCTAAATGCCGTCTCAATGACACTCGATCTCCTCCGCTACTCACGCATTGATAAAGCTTTTAGGCTGATTGCCATGGGGAGTGAGTGGCCGCTTGAGGTTATGATGCAGGCAGAGGAGCTGGTGACGAAATGGGAATTGGCGTTGGGGAGCTTGCAAAGTATACATGCCGATCTATGGGGCCCGGGCGGGAGATTGCAGGGGATTGAAAGGAACATGAGGCAGAAGAGTCAGGGAATGGGAGTAGAGGTAATACTCCACACCAATACCTCTAGGACGGACAGACTTAATACATGAAAGGATTCGGAGTTGACTTGGTCCCTCGACCCTCCAGTCGATCCGCTCAGAGCTTACAGATGCGGCCACCTTGGGTTTTGCGTTGGAACGTAAGCTTTTCCAAGCTCTCCACGCCACCAACTAACCTTGCCTGCGTTACAGCTGGTGGGTTAATCCAACAGCGGCCTTCCGCGACGGTATCATTTCCTCCCCGAGCGCCGAAATAACCGCAAATCGTCACACCGCTTTTGCCATCGTTATGCAGGCCAGCCAGGAGACTGTCTCCGAGACAAAAGAAGGGATCCTGCGCTACCAAGCGCCCTCTCCAGATAGAGGAGTGTTCAAACTAATGAATACCATAAGCGATAGTGAAAGGGAGGTGGTTCGAGTATTGAGGAGTTGCAAACTCAGCTCCCCATATGCACCGATTGGGGGCTTAAGATACGACGGCCTGTATCGCATCAAATACTACGGCATCTTCCTCACCCACCATTTACCCTCCGGAAGAGACAAATGGCACTACGACTTCACCCTACAACGCGAACCCAACCAAGACTCACTCGAAAAGGCGCTCGCCCATCCCATTGCCGAGGAGCTGGATGACTGGAAGGTTTACCAGCGTGTCGCAGCTGCCGAGCGAGGCAAAGCCACCTACAAAGAGAGCAGGAGAACGGAAGCGCGGGAAATGAGAGAGACGGTTGTGAGCTTGCAGGAGATGATTGGAGGGGCGTGGAATGGGGATTTGGATTGCGTGGAGATGTAGAGGGGCGAGAGTGGAGATAGTGGGTATTTTAGTCACCCGGCTACGAGGGATTTCTGAAGGAAATAGTTGGAAGAGGATTGGTTAGATTGTTGATAGTAGCCAAGGCGTCGCTCTTTCCTACGATCCTTTTTGGTCTTTTTCTCTCTTCATCTTGAGCGAAAGGGGCTCTATCAATTTAATAGTCACAACGCAGAATCATCCATAGCATCTGCAAATAATAGAATCATAAATATGCAAGTTTCAAAGTCATCACTGAAGCAGTAGCAATGAAAAGGGACGAGAGCAAAGATAGTGAGGATTTCGCCAGAACGCGACGACGGAGATCTGCCGTAAGCTGTCAAAAGAAGGTTGATCAGACCATGGCGACAGAAACTTATAAGCGCTTCATGGTACTAATCCGTCCAGTCTCGTTCACATAACCCGCCTATGTAACTGACGAACTTTCCATCACCTTTCAGTTCCCAGGCACTTTAACATCTTGATCTCGCTCGCTCTACATACACACACAACTTAAAATTTTCAGCTCGACTCTTAACGAAAGAAGGACTATCTCAGCTCCCCGGCTTCATTATCTTAAATTCCCTTTTCCGGCTCTTGGGCATTCATCCTTTGTCCTGTCCCAAAAAATCTTTCACAGGTATCTGGTATAAACAACATTTTTGAGATCAGATGAGCCTAGTCATTGACGACGTTTGTAAATAGTATGTTCACACGATTGTGGACTCGTGTGTATCCAATTCCCCCAAAATTCGACTCAAGCACCCTTCAACTCCACTGCTCTACGAAAGAAAGCATGCCATTCTTCCCCAGAAATCGTTCGACCAAACCTCAGCTTCCGCGTTTCCTATTCAAGTAGGGATTCCCAAGCAAAAGTATAAACAAAAAGAGATGAACTGGGTCTTTGCTGGTGATCACGATCTAATTGAAGTAGACTAACAAGTTAATGAAGTTTTGGAAGAGTTTTGTTGTTAAACAAGATTTGTGCATTATAATATCTCATTATGTTCAGATTATGTTTCCCAGCTGATTCAGTCTTTGACGGATGAAAGAAAAAATTCGACTGTTCCACAGTGAGGCAGACGAGAGCTAGGGGGGTTCAGAGTTTTCACCTCCTTCCTACCTTCGTAGCTTCCTACTGTAGTTCAACCATATACATATACATGCACATATGCTCCTTCTGACCCTCATACCTTAATAGCTCTACTATCTCAACCTAAGAGGAACAAAACGTAAAGGAGGCAGTGAAGAGGATCAAATCAATAACATCGTGCATAGCTACCTAGGCACGCTGGGTAGTAATTGACTCTGAATTGTCAAACGGCCCCAGCACCAATTTCGGCCTTGTCGTGCTAACATGATGGTGGACCACACTAGACCATCAATTTAACTCTATTCAACTAGGCTACACTGTTTCTGTTACCGCTTTAGCATCAAGTTTCTTCTTTCACCACAAGCATGCCATTGCTTCAATTATTCGTCATCGCGATCAGGCATCGGAGCAGCCTTCTTAATAGGTTCACTGGATCACTGTTCAAGTGTGCATAGTAGCCAAATTTGCGGAAAAATCAAGACATTGAAATCTTATCAATTAAAGAATACAGAACCACGCATATCATAGTTGCCGTCATCTGGATTGCACTTATTTCTCAGAGCACGAGAATGTACAATCTGTCGTTGTAGCCGTCTTCCCAATTTCATTCTTCTCCTTCGCTGTCACAGAAAGATGTGGACTCTTTTTTTTCGATTATCATCTGCACCAGTCGATTGACCACATTCTCAAGTCGTGAACATTTCGGAGAGCATCTACATGGAAGACTTGGCCCTTCGACAATTGAGAAATTGCAAAGGATACAAGATCGAGCAAAACGCCGCCAGGAAAGAGCAGAACCTCGCTCGATGAAGGCGAGTGGCCAGCATTCGCCTGGATTGAATTCTCGATTGTGTTTCCCCCCTACTGCCTTCAGATGTAACTAATGTATCACGTACAGACCGAGAACCAAGCCATAACCAGTTCTTTGACAAGTGATAACGACATCTGTCCTTTCATGAGCCAAACAATCGCTCCCGAAAATTATCACACGTATGAACGGCAAGCAGCTCCTTCAATACATCCTAAGCCTGTATCGGCCTTGAAACATTTATGTTCTCAACAACCTGCTCCTGCATCTCCTCAAGCCGTATCACTGGTAGCGCCACTCAATATCTTATTTCCGCTCCATATCCAGGTGTACCGAATGCTGGCTTGAACACAGCACATGTGTGTAGTTAGGCACCAACCGTCCCTCAATCTCGATTTAATATGTCTGCTACCGATGGTCAATCAGACTCTCCTCATCGTAGTGCAAGCACTGGTTTGCCTGTTTTCACGCCATACGACTCCTTACCCTCAGGCTGGACTCCCTCTCAAGGAGGCAGAGTAACTATGGAAGATGTGGATGGACTCAAGCGAAATATAGTGAGCTTGCAATTCAACACATTACTGCATCAGTCAAACCTCGAAGGCACCCGGATCCAGTCAACCCAACAATGCTCATGATTAGTGATGCTGGTTTTGGTTCGGCAAAAGTCGTCGAACCGGAGCAAGAAAATGTGTCAATGAACTCTGTGCAGCTAAGATTGTATGCCCAGTTCTTAGCCGCTTTCTACTTTCTACGAACACTTCTTGCAATACCGATCAGTATTTCCATGCTCCTTTTCTGGCGGCTTCAGCCTCCCATTACCGCGATTATAATCTGTCTTGTTCTTATCAACGTATTGGTTAGTAGCCAGACTCTTATCTACCCAGAGACGAGGAATTATGCGATTTCAAGTATCCGCAAAAGCAATGTGTTCTTCCCCGATCGCAATACCGTCTGCAAGAAATTCGATACCGTCTGAGAGACTCATCAACGTCACGACAAAGTCGAGATAATCGATGGATTGAAGAACGCGAATTCCAAGTACAAGACACTTCTGGATAATAAAATAATACTCCAAGCAGCTGCCCGTTGCCATGCAATATGTTCAAGACGCAAGTATGACGGCTTCTGCGTCTGTTGAACTTACAAATTGACCTTTGCTGTCTATTCGCTCCGCATAAATGTCAAAAACTCTAAGCTTGATACAGACATCAAACCTCGCCTTGAAGCTCAAGTTTCGACTCACATCGAAATGAACGAGGCGACTATCGAAAGTACACAACAATTCTTAAGCGGTATTGCTCAAACGGTTGATATGATACTACTACAGAGGAATGCCATGACAAGGGATCTTGAAATCATCAAGGAGGAAGCTGGTAAACGACCAGCTGCGGATGGCATTATTCTGACATGGTGCGTTCATCAGTGTGTTTTCAGCTTCGTCTTCCTCAATTTCCCCTTGAACCCCCCCCCCCCAGCGATATGAACGGGCGGACGACAGCGTCGTGCCCTTTTTTTCTGTACCAAAAACAGCGTACCGCATGTTCACTGTCCGTCACCATCCACCTATATACAAATTATTTCACATACGCAACACTACATTGAGAACAATTCATGCTGTCTAATACTTTCTTCCATCAGTCGTTTCCTAGTTAGCTCGTTACCATATTACTTATCTCTAGGGTGGAATCGACCCCTTTCTCCCCAACTCTTATGCCGTGTCTATCGATATTCTCGCTATCGGCCGCCTTAGAAAGCACATATCCAGAGTCACACCCGAAGTCAGTCGGGATATCGCCTACGCCAAAGAAAATCAGGAACGTTTCAGCAGCCTCGTTGAGATGGCAATTCGGATTCAAGATCAGATACTAACCGACAGCACCCTGGTCCTAGCCGAGAAAGCCAGCGTCATCGCTCAGCGGCAAGTTTGGCATTCGGTTTTAGCAAGACTTGATGCGATCATGGAGGATGTTGCGACTACGGAGGGAAAACTCGCAATGCTGGAAGTTATCATTCCTGTGTTCAAGGACGCAGAGACTTTTTATCGTCACTCAAGAAACGAACTCACGACCGTTAAAAACGAATGTACTAATCTAATGCATCGACTGGAAGATGAGCAATTCAATCGAGAAATTGAGCAGGCTGAAGCTGGCGTATTCTCGTCGCCGGGCGGTAGAAGTCTCGCTGAATACTCCAGTGATGTTACGGATATGGCCAAGTGCGTTGAACTGGGTCCATCGTCTTTGCAGCTAGCGAAAGATGCATGGGTTCGATTCCAAATGGACTATTCCAACGCTCTGTTTCATGATACCAAGGCTAGTAAGAAACCTGACCGAGGAGGCGACAAGGGACAGCAAAGAGGATTGGCTAAAGGGTGAGACGGTGAGAGGCTTGTTATCGGCATGCGCAATCATAGGATGGCGTTTTTTGAATATATTGAGACTGGAGGCGAAGGGAAAGCGGCGGCCTCGCCGGATCGAATAGCTAAATCGCGGCAGCTGGCAAACCGTTACGAAATGGCAAAGAACCATAATACCCTCCCTGTAAATTTCCAACTTCAGCCGCTGGCCTGCTCCATCAAGTTTACAAGAAGTGATGGATTGCGAAGAGCTCACTGGGTCGGGATTAAGGCATGGTATATGGAATATAGAAATGCGATGAACATTGGAAACCCAGAACATAAAAATGGAACGATTACTGTGCCCAATTAGGTCGGTTGCTCCAGAGACTGTCTTCTACTACTGTTCAAAAATGGTAAAAAGAACACAAAAATGATGGTGGAGATGCGGGGAATTGAACCCCGGACCTGTTCTACGCTGTTGCAATTCTGCGTGGTGCTAAAGAACCGTCATACCACTAGACCACATCCCCAGAGATAAGGGTTGTAGGGCTATTTGTGTATATAAACAATAAACCATATCTTGCAATAAGTTGTTAGGATCTGTGGTGCGGCCGAACGAAAAGCGTCTTTTCCAATATTCTTTGATGAACGAACAAACGCTCCTTTTTTGAACACGGTAGGTTCAGATCTTCAATTTCAAACAAGAAACTCACATTGTTAAGTCACTCCAATCTCACTTCAATCTTCGCTAACAGGTGCTCACATATTGAAAAGCACTCGTTTGAACATAAATCTTAAAAACTTCTCATTGCTCAATCTTGCCCCGGTATTTCGCTCCAACTTATTTTTTCTTGGTGTATTACACTCGAAGTAATCAGTAATCAGAAAACAATTAATCTAGAGAAATGACGGCGGCGAAGGCGTCGGGAAGAAAAACGAGTATAGCAATATATTGTCTGAAGACGTCAAGCTTTACAGTACGTTCGGAGGAGGTGAAAGGCATGGAACAATTTAAAAGCAGAGCATGACCTCGTACGATTAATTCAGAGGGTTTAAGATTTCTTTATAGGTCCTGAAATCGACAATATTGACCTAAATCACAATTAGAAAGTATCGTGAGGTCTTGATAGCACTGGACCCGCTCCATTGCATTGAGCTCCCTGTCACGTCCAGCCATATCGTCCGTTCCTCAAGAGAATTCATGTTTTCATGATCGTTGCCGCAGACGAGGCTGCTTGCGAAAGCGCCATGGAGTGATTCTATACACTCGACATTGTCACTCTGTATAGATGTATTTGCTAATTCATCATAATAGACGCTATTTGTACGATTTCTATACACAAGACCGTCTATATAGGCAGCGTTGCAAAACATCATCTGTCATGCGATGACTATAGGTGCAGCCTATGTAAGTGATTGAGGAGAAGCGCTTGCCGATCTCATGTATAGCAGGCTGTAAATGTGTTTCGTATTCTTGATTAAGGAAGGGTCTATCTACATGGAAGAGGTTGACCGTCTCACTACGAGGAAAGATGGTGTGCCAATCATCACCTTGCCGCCCTTGGTTAGTTAGGGCTTTCCATCAAATGCTGAATCCGGTGACTTTGGTTTTGAGAGTAAGGTTTTCAAGATGAGACGAATTGGCACAACGAAGGGTGGGACGACCCCAGTTCAGTTTGAAGGCTTTTTGGATGAGGTGGATTGGAAAAATGGAACTTATGGACCAAGTCAATATTGACCTAGATCGTCACTTGATCTTGTAGCCGAATAGCCTCCCCTTGGTGGTGGACAGAATTAAAGGTGAAAAGGGGCTTGATGGAGGTGGACCCATTGCACATATATTCGTAGAGTAATACGATTAGTGAAATATCACACATGAAAGCCATAGTATGAGATGTAGGCGTTTATGTTCTATAATCTAAAGACAGACACTTAAGAGTAGCATAGCAGTAGTTGACGAGGAGTTGCGTCCGAATAGACAAGCGTAGAAGGCTTTCCCAGCAGGCAGAGACGCGAACAATATCTGCGTATGTTCTCCTGAAAAGGTTTACCAATCGCTATATCTTTAGCAACCCTCGAGACTCTGAATATTCCAAGGATAGAGGTGCTGGAGCTTCATTCGTGAGATACTCTTACGGGTGTCCTAGTGTCCCAAGATGATGCTGTAATGGAACAACCCGTAGATAACGCCAGGAATTTGAAGCTCAGAAGAAAACCGGATCAAAACATAACATCGTCTTACCACAAAGAACCTGAGATCTCTTTACAGAGATAACGTATGTAAACTTGGAAATGACACTTCACCTGCTCAAGCGTCCTTCTTCTGCGCCCTAAGCAAACTTGCCAATCTATCCAACCCAAAGGCCCTCGGAAAGTACCATCTCCCCAAAAACCCCTGTGGAAAGAACGTTGATACAAACCAAACAGGCCACGCCATATTTCCCCTCCAAAGGTGATCGGGAGACTTCTTCTGCAATGCTGCTTGCACAACCCCCTTCGCATATACCTCATTGCTCATAGCCCCCTCTTGCGAATGCTTTTGGCGGCGCTGGTATTCTTTATCAACCTCCACATACAAGCTCCCACCCGGTAATTTCTGATGCGTTCGGGCAATGTTGCTCTGCACGCCGCCGGTTACCACTACAAGGACTTTGACATCAAATGGCGCAAGCTCCACACGGAGAGTGTCGCTATATGCATGAAGGGCGGCTTTGGTGGCGTTGTAGACTGAGCCGAAGACGTAGGGCATTACAGCCGCTAGGCTACCGATTTGGATGATGGTGCCTTTGGATGCAATGAGAAGGGGGCTGAAGGCTTGGCACATCAACATGACGGCGAAAACGTTCGTGGAAAACGTTAGCTCGACTTCAGAGATGTCGATGTCGAGGGCAGGGACAGTGTAATTGCGGCCACTATATTATGGGGTTAGAAAACATAACGCTGCGATATGAAGAAGTTCTTGGAGGACGATACTAACGCATTGTTCACAAGACAGTCGAGGGAGCCCCCAGTTATACGAGTGACTTGCTCTTTGGCTTCTGCAATGCTCTTCTGGGACGTGACTTCGAGTGATAGGGTGTCCATGCCAATGGCTGCCAAGTCTGAGATAGAGTTTTTGTCGCGGGCCGTGGCAAAGACATGGAGGCCTATAGAGATTAAGGACGTAGAACAGCGTCGACAGTACGAGTCTTAGGTACCTTTAGCATGGAATTCTCGAGCCTGAAGAGTCAATTAGCTTTTCCAGTGAGCTTTCAATTCTTTAACATACTAATGCATGGCCTATCCCGCCTTTTCCACAGCTATGGTTCAATCGGACGACGGTCAGCCTTCAGATTCCAGGCCAAAGCGATGGCACCTGTTGGAAATATGGTAGTGGTATACCCCGTAATGAGTACAGTCTTCTTGCCTGTCATGAGAGCCATGTTGATACTGTATGCAAAGATGCGCTTCTTACTGCATATATGCCCCAATGGAACAAAGACACAATTTTAGGAGTCTGTGCCCGCTATTGCTGGTGATGTTGGTCTACTAAGGTGTATACACGATGGACCGTAGAAAGCGAACAAGTACATTGCTATCAACTTAGACGGAGTTGGGAGAGAATGACCGAGGTTAAATCCAGAAGCTGGCGTAAAACGGCGGTTAAGCTTGATTAGGCTAGCGTGTGCAAATAGGACTTCCTTGGCGCTCAACGCTATTTCGATTGCATTTCCTCAAATATCACATCTATGGCCAGGCTACACTGGTATCTAGTAGAAGTCCACGCAGAGGACGACTACAGAGGGTATCGCCTTTCCTTAGCAAGTTTGTTCCGGAAACTGAGTATGATGCTTGACATTTGTGCGTTCAATACATAAACCTGATTTGATGGCTTCTTGCCTGTTCCGCATCATATAGGTCCTCTTTGTATGCATCATTCCTGAAGTCGTTTCTTTGAGATGATTTTGTATATTTGTTAGAAGGAATCAGCTCTACTTCTCCGAAAATTATATATACTTGCTAGTCAAAATCTCTATATAGCGCTATCTTTGCAGTTTATATTCTGGTTCTGTACAATTCTATCTACCAATTTCCTTTGCATGGAGCATAAAAAGACTGTTGTACCTCAGCCGCAACTCATGGAATGGCAAGATAGACGATCACGGAGCTCATGAAGCTTGTTTCAAGTCGAAGATCGAATATTCACGCCAAACCATAAAGGTATGCAATTCCTATCGAATGAACTCTACGACCACGCTTGTGAATTTAATGGGCTTTCTGATTCACTGTGCGTCTGTAATTCCAGGTCTGTGTGAAACGAGACTCTCTCTTCACCACTATAGGACGGATAGATGGACACATCTGGGCAGCTTTAATTGTAGCTACGATTCAACCCTTATGTTACTATACATCACTGGGCCCGGCAATTTCCAGCATCAGGTTCAAAGCATCTTCTTCGCAAACAACTGCTTTGAATTTTTCCAAGTCTACCAAATGGTCTCCTTTATGGAAAAGAGGCACCGAGGGCCAACGACAAATCAGGAAGCTCAAGTTGGATTATCGCCACTCGGAATCAAAGAAAGCGTTCAAAAGTATTTCAATGTGCCCGAATATCACGAACCTCGACATCGCTATAGAAGACAACAACTACTCTAAAAAGCGTGGAGCTTACTGTGAACATTTTCCGTTCATGGACAACGCAACAAGGTTAGAGATGTCACAGAGCGACATGTTTTTCAACCTGTCATTGTCGCATATATCTACTCTTGAAATTCTCATACTATATTTTCTTTACAACCATTCTTCATCAATTCCATCCTTAGGTAAACAAGGATCTGAAGAAAACTATGGGCCGTAAGAAGAAGAACCGTCCGCCTCGTTTGGTGTACCTACACATGGACCGAGTTCACATTCACTCAATTGGGATTTTGTGTCTTGGCGCTGGAAGCTGTTGAATGCGCTCTTGGGACTCACAGAACCCGTTTCAAAGGGTAAACCTGAAAGAATTGGAGATGGATTCGGCTTGGATCGCTGCGAGACAAAGCACGCGTTAGGCTTGGTTACGGAACAAACCAACATTGATTTGGTATATTTCCTTCTCCGATGCTCTAAGATGTCATAAAGCCTTGTGATAGAGAAGATTCTAATATTTTGATTTGATCTTTACCCGGTAAAGTATACCGGGATTAGGCTTCAATAGTAAGGGACTAATTTGAAATAGTAGCCTGGCGCATTAATACCCTTAGGGTATCGTCCTAAAAATGAGGAGAAGTTAAGGATTGTAGCGGACAAGGTTAGTTGTTCTACAAATGTAGGACTAATTTTGTTGCTGACATCTAAAACAAGTACCATTTGCCACACTGGGAAATGATGCCCGCTCGAGAACGAAACTATGGATGATCCCGCAAAGAGCGACTGTGCCGGAAACATGGAGAGAGGAACAGAAGGGCCCGGTCATACCAAAACCAAAGATGCTAAAGAGGACGGCAAAAACCGCATATAGGAATGGCGAACAAGATAGCAAATCCAGAGAAGAGAGCAGCGGAAACGAGGATCGCATAGGAGGGAAATCCGGTGGCACAGCTTACGAAGCTTATTCTTTGTTTTGCCCAGGCTAAACATGAATAACAACTTGATTGTCATTGATGGTAGGATGGAAGATTATACAATGGACATGCGGTAACAACGTGAGATATAATAAGCATAGGGAGTAGGGGATGAATCAAAGATCTCTTGAATGCTACTTGCTAGGCTAGTTGTTGTAGGTGATGCTACCTAGAATGGCAGAATCTGGGTAGAACAAAAGAAAGGCTTTTCATACACCAACAACTCTTGGACAAATCGAGATCGTTTGGATTTTTTGTTTCTTTGTAGAGTGTACTCGGAGAATGTACAAGCAGCATACAGTGGTTCATAAAAACTGAGATTGGGATCTGAGAGAAGAATGGAAGTCAAGAAGACAGCTGAGACTTTCAGTGGTAGATAGAAAGTGCGCCGGACTTTTCGAAGTATAAGATATTCACCTGGTAGGGGTTTACCGGCCCCGAGTTTTGCCACCTCTACCTAAGACTACTATATATAGTCAATTCGAGCACGAGATCTCCTCGGTGCTCGAGCAGACAGAGATTCAGCTCAAGAATGGGTATGCATCGTTGGTCGTAAACAAAGCATCTCGCCAATTTGTAATACCTAATTCACTTATATGAAACGGAGCCATTCATAGAGGACTGAAGCTTCACAGAAGGCGTCCAAATAGAACTGAAACTCTCGTAGAAACCCGTGTCCAAGGATGCCAGAAACACGCTACGACTCACTACTAGCACTTGACGTGCAAACCGGGTGAGATCGGCCTGGCTCATCGTCGATGGTACCGAATGGATCATGACTCCATATCTATCCCGGCCATCAGGTAGCGCGGCTATCTGCTGGGCCTTATTTTGATTTTGAAAGACTTGGTAAGTGTCTTCGAAGACTACCGTCATATCGGGAATCTTTGTATAACACGCATCTGCAGTGAACCCAGGATTGAATATTGTCTAGAGAGGTCAAAAGAAAGCAGGCATGAGCGTCCGTTCAAAGAAGTCGTAATGGTCATACAAAAAGGAGAGACATTGAGCATGACTGACCATAGTATTGCCGAGACCTGCGGAACCCTTGACGGCAGTGTTGATAGCCTGGTAGAATGTTTCGCTAGTAGCATCGCACTGGCTGGGCGTCTCGTCGAAGAATATGCCGTGCACCGCAAAATTTGGATCGGAGCTCGCTTCGGCCTATTTGGAGTACACCGACACCTCGTGAAGGACTGTCTGCATATCCCGTTTCGCGTAGCCAGTCCGCACGTAGCCAACGGTTCGCACGTTCGAGAAGGCGTTCAGCTTCGGTAGTTCCCTAATATAATCGGCTTCCGGGAGAGCATCGGGACCAGGTCCACTCCGCGGGTTCACGATGACAGTAAAACTGACATCGGGATATGTAGTAAGCCTTCAGTCGTTAGCCTGGGGGTGAAGACTTTCCACTCAATCTTTGCCAGCTTACGCTTGGTACAACGGATCCCAGGCTCCAGGCGTGGGGTATATATACAGTGGAACCAGAACGGTATTCGCTTGGGAGATTTTAGGCGCCGGCGCTGCTGAAGCTATGGTGAAAGAGAGTGCAAGCACAACAAAGGCAGTCTTTGATATATACATAATAGAAAATGAGAGTTTTTAAGGCCGTCTGAGCAGCAATTCCAAGTCTTGGACTGAATGATCATATACACCTTTCATGATGACTTTATAAGGGAAATTAGATATTGAAAGCCCAACCAATCATAGATACCACCCGTTTCATATGGCGCTGTCTCACTTGACACGGGAAAATATTTCTACAGAACATGCCAGGCGAGCGATTAGTGATAATGATGTTGATATAGATATGAGAATCCAACAGGGTATAAGCTGTCAAAGAACAAGGACGTTCCTTGGGTAGATGAGATTGGCATTGTTTGATGGTAACAAAGTAGTGTTTCGGGTTTGAGACGACCTGTTTTGCTAGCATTTAACATGGTTTCCCGGCTTGCGGGTCGCGAGCAGGCTCGAGTGTGGGATACGGTACTGATCCGTGGATCACAGATTACTGAATCAGTTCAACTGGCAAGTGGTTCTTCTGCGTTATTCAGATTTGTTCGAGTATGGCTTCCATGGAAGCTTCTGTTTAGGCTATCATGCAGGATAAAAGATCTTGGTGTTGGGATTTGGGCGTGGTGCGTTAATCTCCGCCTCATAGGGCTGATACCCGCTAGTAGAATCTTCGTCTTCTCACTCCGAGACAAACTCCTTTTCAGGTACAACCAAGATATCAATATACCCTCATATGACCATGTGTTCCAGTATTCTCAAGGCTTCTATCAGGGATTTCCCTCTACGTGCTTCAGTTGACTTTCATATTCCCAAAATGTAAAGGTCCTCTCGCTAAAACACGAAGTATTTCACATGGTAGGCCTATCCAACCAAGCATCCCACCAGGCCAAGCACCCTACATACTCCTCAGCTTTTCGAAGCTGAGATACGTTGGTGCATTGAGGGTTTCAGATAAGTAGGCCTGAAAATAGATAATTCAGCTCGCTCGCGAGGCTGCATCACATGGCTACAACATCGAGTTCATTACTACGTCCAAATATCACTGCCAGATGGCAAAGCTGTTGAAGTCAATGTCCACGCTCTCAGTTCGCCTATGGCTTTTCCCCCACCACCATTTTGCTACATATCGCTTTCGTAACATCCCGGCATATTTCGACAGGAGAGCCTTTGAAAGTGTTGTTGTACCCGTTGCTGAGGAGACGGAGGCGGTCGTGCAATGCGCGCTTTCTCCTGATAGCTACTCTGCGAGTATATTTAACCGGATTGGGACCATAATATTCAACGCTGTTCCACGGTACATAGCACAGCTGGATCTAACGAGAATGGGAGCAGGACAAAATGCGCATCGAATGAAGTATTGGATGAGGAGACTCTGGCTCTAGCGAGTGAAAAGACTGAGGTGCTGACAGATTCACACTTTAGTGGATTTACGCTGCTTAACAAATATTCTATCGGAGGCGCCTCAGTTGTAGCATGTGTGCAATGAATCCACTCTGTGAAAGTGATGTGTAACAGCAATTGTATATCACGCCTCGTACAACAACAAAATTGATTGTCTAATCGAAGAGTGGCCGCTAACATCTTGATCAAAGGAGCCTGGAAAACCTTTGAATTAGATTTTGAAGATACGCTTCAAAGCTTACTCGAAGCTGAGACAACACTCTGTCATAGCAAAACTTAGAGACAAATATAAAGACATAGGTGCTGTATCGTCAGAATTCAAACCAAACTTTAGACCAGATCCTTAAGAGTATTAACCAATAGCCGTCTCTGCCAGCTGTTGCTCGGACTGTTCTTTCCCAAACCTTATCCCAGTCAACTACCATCTAAAGAGCTCAATTTGGCCTGTCAGGATGCAACAACATATGGACGCACGAGTCTATCTAGAGTTGATTGACCGCTTTAGCTGATAGAAAGCGTATCGAATTTTCTATAAAGACTTTATGTCGTGCTCGATGGTCTGAATGAATTCGGCGAGCCTTTCGAGGTTGCAAATGCATTCAGGATTCTTGCAACATCGGCGGACAGTATCCATCTTACATGTTTCAGTAGGGAGACAGACATCTTCGATCAAAGACGCTTTTGGGACATGCGCTCATTTGAAATTATTTACCGCTTTATTGGAATGGGACATTGATAAGTACTTGGAGTAGGCGGTAGAGACTATGCCAAACACTGATTATTCGGCAAAGAGCGACATATTCCAAAAGCTTTCTTCAGAGGCTGAGGGTGTGTTTCTTCGAACTCGTCTCATGTCATACCAGCATATCTGAGATTGCTTGGGCAGAGAGTCATGGAAGCGACAAGCGCTTGCAAAGAAGATCCTCCGATGGACTTGTTGCAGTCTACAGCCATTGAAGATATCAAACATTTTCAGGTCAATGCTGACAGATGTTGGAGTCTGATAATTATACCTAATACCAGGGGAGATCTCCTTGGAAGCCCATCCGCATCCACCAGGTCACTGATTACTCGCGATCTAGCACGGAAATACACCCGAAGAGGTCAACTAAACAATTCAATTTAAAGGCTAAAACAATGTTTGGCCAGGGTAGAGTATACGTATGATTCTGAGTCGGTTCGCTCGGTATGGCTCCTCAACAGCCTAGGCAGCAAAACAAGATTTGGCTTGCCAAACAGATCTAGGAAAGGACCTTAGCTCTACTAGAAGCTGGATTACCGCGCAACCATATGGAATCAATGTTAATCGTCAATGAGCTTGGGCGGGTCTAGAAGCACTTGGACCAGTGCAGAAAATCAAAAACAATGCATTTAAGAGCAGCGAGAAGCCCTGCCAGAAGACGACCTACAGATTGTATGGACTCTGAACACCCTCGCTCGCAACTACCTCAAACAAGGTCGAATATCTGAGTCGGTAAACCTACACCAACAAGCCTTCGCCAGCCAGGGAACCATTCATGGGAAAGAGCACCCGCATGCTTTGTGGACGATGACGGATCTTGCCCACTGTTTTTGCAGTTAAAAGAACTTGGGAGAAGCCATGTCATTACAGCAGAAGGTTGTTGATGCTCGATCAAGGATTCTTGGCTCCTATCATCAGATACGCTGTGGTCGATGAACTCTCTAGCGCTTGTGCTCAAGGACCTTAGCCGGAAGGATGAGGCGAGGTTAAGGCGTGTGAGGGCCCTTCAAGGCCAAACTCTGTGCTTGTGCAAAAACCATGTGCACACGAAGTGGACTCAAGAGGCTCGTCAGCGACTGGAAGATATGGAAAACCCACACGCGAATGACCAACATGAATATCAAAGCCACCTCCTTATGGGCAGCTCTCCTTCCAGGCTTAAACCTCTGTCCTAAACTTCCAAAGGGTTCTTGTCGCTTTGTAGCTTAAAAGACACAATCGCTCCTTCGGCCATTCGTAGCGAAAGATCCACGCTCAAATTCTGCTCCGTCGAGCGCTAAGTTCGAAGAATGTATGTTTTATTTACACCGGAACCCGTATTCATTATGCATCTTTTGAGTATAGATCATGAATCAGCTCGGCCAGTCGAACTCCCAGCCATATTTCTCACCCGACTCGCGAGCGAAGACTCCCCTGCGATGCGCCTAGAGGCTGAGGCCGAGGGAGCTTGCGGTTACGGTAGTTCAACGATCAAGGATTAAGTAAAGGCTATGTATGTATCCTGTAGGCGGCTAAGCAGGCGGGGCGGGGTGCATACGGGGTGCAGGTCACTAAAGCTTGAGCGCCAGCGGAGCCCGGAACGTTCACCGAAGGACTTCTTAGGGGGGCCGTTATGGCCATAGTAATCTCTTTCACTTTCTCTTTCTTTTTCTTTTTCTTTTTCTTTTACTTTTTCCATGGCCCATAGCAGTCTCCGTTAACTTTGATTGTATGTAACCACATCGATTGAATATAATTCTGTGGGTCATGGAACCCCGCACACTGCACTCTAATGCCGGCGCAAGTCTGCATGTTGCATGGTAAGAGCGACGTCCGCTCATTCGCGATCTTAAGTACTTGCAGCTCGTATCACTGAACCTCTTCAGTACTTAATGAGCGGGTATTCACTGGGCCAATCGGCAGGAGTGACTTGCTCTCGCCTCGAGCTGTCACTCTAATGAGACTACCTTAGCAGCCCCTTGACGGAGCTGCATTGGTCAAGTACTTTTCGAATACGACGTGAACAAGCAATATCAGATAAGTAGACATCAAATACTCTTACGGACTGTTGGTATATGAGGGTCAGAAGGAGTATGTGCATGCGTATATTGGTTGAAGTACTCTAGAAAGTAGGAACTACGAAGGGAGGAAGGAGGTGAAAATTCTGACTCCCGCGCCCTATAGGGCTAAGCGAGATTGCCAACCACACAGGGGTAACAGTACTGTTCCCTGTTTCCAACACGGACCTCCCAATCATCATTTGCGTACTGTATGAACTTTCTTACTTACAGACGCAGTATCTGTAAAGTCAAAAAGAATCAGATAAAAAGAGCTAGATGAAACACATCAACAAGCACTTAATGTCGTATGGAAAGCTTCGTTATTAGTGCTCTGGGGGATAAGCAAGTCAGCTATTCGACTCAAATTCGTTCTTTTGCGTCACTCGGAGGTGTTTGGGGACCGCCCCAAACAGTCGTGAGGTCGTATCTCACCTCCCCTAAACACGAAGTATGATACCCCACCTGGGTCGTTCATCGAGCCTGAACACAGGATGCCGCCATAAAATCGGCCGGGCTAGGATACTACAAGATTCCTCAGAGAAACTGTGACTAGATCCATACCAAGTGTGGTTTTGGGCCTGACCGAATAGAAAGACAAAGCACGAGCAGATCTAAAGATCCACGATCTTGCATCTCGCAACATCTGGTTAAACACCCCTCATATCCATTCTTCTGTGGATCTGGAAATCCTCGGTCAACAATCAATGGCTATTTGGAGCGCATGTATGTGACGATGATCACACAGATCGTTCTCCGCACTTCAATGCCTTTCAGCTATATATTTCTTTACGCCGCTACAGATGTTTCCTGCTCTGCGAAACATATTCCCAAGTAATTATTATTCCCTTAACTTCTCTACACTCGCACCTGCAGCACAAGATGTTTCTCTCCTTCAAAACTGTTGGGCTTCTTGCCCTTGCGGCGTCTGCCACGCCTTCCGTGGTCCATTTCGACGTGGACTTTGACAACGTAAACCAGAAAGCCTTGTAAGCTGTCCGAGTTCATAGGCCGAGTGTGGCCACTGCTTTCGTGTTGTACCATCTCATTGATTGCCTACCTCAGATCGTCAAACAAGCCCGTCGACTTGTTGTCCACAAGCGATGTTTCGGCACTAGATAATTGCTGCTGCGGCGGAGCAGATGATAAGGAAAAGGCCAGAAAGAGCCAGTGCCCGGCATTGAATGGTGAAAGATCTATCTGCCCACCAAGCTATCTGATAGCATGTAACAGCTGATACAGAGTTCTGTCACCAGGCCAGACCAAGATCGTTGATTCGGGATGGCCTGCTACATTTTACTGCGGAGGTCACATCGCTGGAAGCTTGATTTCGAATGACAAACGACCAACGCTAGAAGCATGTGCTACTCAGTGCGGGCCGACAGCTGTAAGTCATTCAATGACGAACGACTGTTCAATGACCCCATAGAGTACATTATCTGATAGAATAAAGGGATGTTACAGCATCGACTACGATCAGGCAACGCAAGATTGCTGGTATTACCGAGGGGGAACGGCACCGAGTGACGTGACAAGTAAATATCACAGTGCTGTTCTGGAGCCAAAAGGCAACGCGGATTGCGCCAAGATGGACGGTTTGCTGCCACTCGTGCCAGAAGTTCGGATCAGTTTACTGACAGCCTTAGGCCAAACACGAAACCTTGAGGGAAGGAAAACCACCTTCTACTGTGGAAAGCAGATTAGTGGCAACTGGATGAAGACTGTACCGGCAGATTCATTCCTGGCGTGCGGCCTGATATGGCAAGTTTATCTTCTGACTCCGTGTCAGTAGAGGCAGACCTGTTAATCGATTCAGTGCACAAACCGATGGCTGTAATTCTGGGGACTTTACAGAGGGCAGCAAACAGTGCTGGCTGTACACTGGTGGCGGTACTTTACCAGGAAAGGTCGTTACCGGTACCAACAGTTTCAACCTGAGCAGCACTAGATGCGAGACTCTTGCCTGAGTGTTTTGGCAGCGGGTACCCCTGTTACTATCGTTCAGAGCATCGCCAAGCTACGAGAACGAAATCGAAAGAGCGAGATAATGGGCCCCCCACCCGGAAACATTTCATACGTCAGCATTCAACAAGCGCAGCATACTCACCCTAGGCTTAAAAGTAGATACAGAGATATTCAACATCATCTCGATAGTCGATAGAGTCGATCAAATTCAGTCAGTCTTTCGTCTTCCCATTGAAATCTGTGAAACCTCATCAGGGAGATTTCTCTGGTCTTTACTAGATATCATTAAAAAATCAAACCCCATTTCCTATTCATTTACCATTCATCGTAAAATCTCAGCGAAGAGCAACGAAAACAAGTTAACAGCTGTACATCCATTATCCGAACCTTTCTTCTACCACATCCCCACCCCTGCAAACTTCTCCAGATATCTCAAACCAATTTAAAGCACATGCACAGCTTTCACACTGGCGGTCGAGATGCGCGATCCGTTTTCAAATCACCGAAGCGAAAACTCCCAACAAAGCGAATCGACAAAGGCACGAGCGCCCACTCGCAAAAGAAGGTGATAAGGTGGAGAGGGAACAATCGTAAGAGGGAAAAAGCGACCGAATTTTTGATCCGGGGAAAATGGCAAGACAAAGAACGCAGTGCGAGAATTTGTGGAGATTACACACAAACAGCTCGCATTCTCCAAGAAACGGAATAAGATCAACAAAAAGCCGTACATCCAACTCTTCTTCAACCAACCCCCCACCACCATCCTCTCCATTCAAACCCCCAACCTACCTCCTTAACCACCCCACGACCACAACCACAACCACAATAATAATCACAACCACAACCATGCACCCCCACCCCCTCCTCCTCCTCCTCCCCCTCACCCACGCCTACTCCGGCACCCTAACCGCCTACACCCCATCCGCCCACTCCTTCTGCGGCATCACCGCCCACTCCTACGACGCCGTGGTCGCCATCTCGCCCTCCATGATGGGCGGCGCCCCGCCGCCCCACAACGCAAAATGCGGCTCCATCATCGGCATCTACAACCCCGCGACGGGGCGCAAGCACGAGGCGTACGTGGTGGATGTGTGCGCGGGTTGCGGGCACGAGGATCTGCAGGCGAGCCAGGGGTTGTTTGATTTGGTGGTGGCGGGGAAGGAGGCGGTGGGGGGGGTGAGGGGGGTGGATTGGGGGGGGGAGAGGGTTGGCGGGTGAGTGAGTGGTGAGGGTTGGGGGGTTTTTGGGGTGGTGGGTGTGGTTGGGGTTGGTTCGGTGGAGGCGGGAGGAGGTGGGATCGGCTGCGTAGGTAGCCTACTGTACACGGATGGTCGGTCTTTGGAGGGTTTTTCGGAATCGGGGGTTTCTTCGTCGTCTTTGTACTGCTCGCTCGCTGGTGTTCCGGAGAAGGGAAGACGCTTCATGGCAACGGAGACATTAGATGTTACCTTGATAGGTGAAAAGGATTGAGCTGGTGTGCTTTGAAAAATAACCATATAAGTTCGGCCATACAAGGGACCATGTGGCATGAATCAATCTGAGCCACTTGTGACAATCTAATCGAACAATTGTTAGAAAAGCGACAAGTATCTTTGACATAGGGAATTGCTGGCTTCTTTTCTGACTGAATCAGAAGTTCCAGGAACCGCGCAACCCGTAGCTTTGCACGACAATCTCAGTTTCTGTGAGAATTGCTTTCCCGGCATATTTACGCAGTCAACCATGTAGTCCTTGGGGTTGACCGGAAGCGAAGATGCATGTCTTCTAGACTGCATGGACGGTTCGACCCGGAACGAGAGTTCCTGGACTCGCGAAATCAACGAAGCTGGCTGATACTGTGCATCTGTCAATGCGCTCTTGTTATTCTCTATAGAAATTCTTCTGAATAAGTTACTCAGATACATACAAGAACAACGATAGAATACAACTTCCCCTAGGCCCTACGAGTATGGAGGCTAAAATTGATGACTCGGACTGAAGCAAGCTTATAGCTTGCTCTTCGACTCGTCTACGGTCCCATCCTGCTTTAGTCTTACGAGGCCCTGGGGGGAAGTCAGCGTCAGTCACTTTCACTATGCAAAGACTCAATCACAAAACAAGAGAGGTAAAATAAGGGGCTTCGGAGTGCTTCATGAAATGGCGGCACGACCCAAGTTGATCTGATTTAATGGGTAGTACGTATGTGCGAACAAGTAGCCCATGAAGAGCTAAGAACGAGTAATATCCTTCTACGTTTTCTGGCAGGTCCGCGAGATTTCCAAGTTTGAATTTCGACAGAGAAGAACGACGGCACACAATGGGAGACTGAAAAGATAACTCACCTCCTGCACACAACTCGCCACCAATTTCCCCTGCCTATTCCAAATCTTCTGAAGCACCAGGCCCCTTCCCTCGCCTGCCCACGGACTCTCCATCTCGGCACACAACCACTCATCCACCTTAATTTCCCTAGGCCGATGGAAATAAATCGTGTGATCCAAACTCACCATCATGCCCACACTGCTTTCTAACCTCCCTTCCACAATGCCCCTTACCCCTTCCTTAATTTCTGCGGCTTCCATGGCCGCAATGCGACTGAGGGGCGATTTCGGATTGGGAGGGAGACTGGGACGTGCGAAACGCCAGAGGTTGTGAATGCGGCTGACGGTGCCGATGAAGTAGCTGTCGGACATGTAGGCGAGGGCGGAGAGGTGGGCGTGAATGCCGCCCGAGGAAGATATTTGGCCGCGCGCTCGCAACCATTGGCGGGTTTTCTTGGTGTGGGGATGAGGGGAGTGTTCTAGACATGGTTGTCAGCCTGAGAGATGGCTCAAGAGGATAGACCAGAGACGGACGATTTGCTATACCCAATCTCTTCGTGATAAAGGGACCTGATTCATCAACGCCTAGCGATGCTCCATCCTTATCTCCAGACTCGTCCCCATCCTCGGCTAGCATGGCCTCAAGTTGCTTATGAACTCCCTCGGGCATATCCCAGCTGTGGTCAACGGTTTTGGCACCTCCGCTTCCTTCGCGTACGAAGCTGGCCGTGGTGGTGAAGATGCATTTTCCTCTTTGCCTTGCTTGTACCGTCCTGGTCATAAAGCTTTTCCCTTCGCGTACTCGCTCCACGCGGTAGAGAATTGGTATTGTGGCGTCGCCTGCAAGTACGAAATAGCAGTGCATGCTATGGATGAGGAATTCCGCATTGCCATTTACCGCAGAGGGTGGTGGAATGGTTTTCTGCGCCGCAGCAAGAGATTGCGCGACTACGGCACCACCGTAGATACCTCGAGCGTTTGGAGGGTGCCATAGCTCTCTTCTCGCGTCAGCCTGCGCTGAATGAGATATGAACGGGTATTATGAGGGCCTGCTAACCGGGTATTGGTGAAAATGTCCTGGGATAAGAGTCAATCGGCTTTCTGTGAGCATTGGAAACAACAAGAACTGACTGGTCCTATCTCAGAGAGAGTGGTTAGGTCAAGAACATTTTCAATTGCGGACTTCGAGGGATCAAGAGGGGGGGGTTTTATCAGGGTCGGGCTGGGCATGACCGCGGATTCTGGTGTGATTGAGGCTACCGAAAGAGGGCGAGGCCAGCTCTGTCAGACCAAGGTCTATGAATCCGTGTCATTCGAGAAATTGTAGAAAGATAGGAAGAGCCCCTTCGAGAGACTCTCGGTGTTCCATATATTGCGTAGGGTTGTTTAGATGCCGAGGTCCAATCTGAGTCCTACACGCAAGAGTGTCCGAGGGTCAACACCATGATGACCAGTCTTCCGAAGACCTCTCGAGCCTTCAACTGTCATGTGTCGGCCTTAACGATTGGGATAAGGAGTAATAGAAGAAACGGCCAAAAATGGGACCATGCGGTGTCATAAGGTTTGGAATGTAAACATTGGCATCCTAATACTTCACTGGACGCGAATTTCCAGTCGTGGATATCACGCCCTTGAGAATTTTCTATACTTCGTTTGCAGATTACTTTCTTTTAGTAATTCTTGAAAAATGCGGATCAAGCGCTGCATCTGACTATATCACCCTGGTACTCCCTTGCATATTGAGTCCCTGCATTACCTCTAACTCCCCCTGAGAAGCAAAACCCCGTATCCGATCCCAAGCTCCAATGCACCCCTTAAGCAATATCGCTGATACTCCATAGAGATTGTAAACTCACGCCCAGACCTGTGTTCCTACCTCAAACCCTTCCGAATCCATCTGTCTCCACTCTGACGATACGTGGTACAACTTCTACGTCTTCAGCCCCTTTCGATTTTCCAGCACTTTTTCCCCCTCTCTCGATTTCTGCCCGTCTACTTTCTCTACTTGCGCTTCTTCTCCTCTCTTCCTCGGTAGGTTCATCCATCATGCGGTATGTGCTCTCTTCGTCTGCTTGCTGGTCTATCCTGCGGTAGTTATTTCTTCCCTGTCTTAGTGAATGTGATAGGTTTGACTTGATGAAGTAGTATTGATTGTGGCGTTCCAGGGGGTGCACGTCTTGCAAAGGGGAGAGCTGCTGGGCAACCTTTTCTGCGGGATATGATATCGTTGTGTGGACAGGGGAGTGCGAACTACCAAGAGGGGAGTAAGACGGCGTGACAAATACGGGGGGTTCGGGAGACGAGGAGTCAGCATAGGGAGGTTGTATGATGTCAGGGATCGGTGAAGTGGATTCATGTGAGTGACTGTAAGGTATTTGTGGTGTGGTTTCGCTGGAGTAGCTGTGGAGAAGAGGTGGAGAGAGCCCGGATTGTGGATATGATAGATCTCGTGTCTGATTGGTTTCGCTAGTTGCGTTGGCCGAGAAAGAGAAACGTTCGGGTACCGGCAAATGCCATCCGCTAAGACTACGGCCCTGACGTGCCTCGTAGGTGTGTTGCGGTGCTTGAAGGTATGTGGCACCTGACCTTCGCAGATTGTCTGGGAGGTCAATGCGGAAAGTGCTAGCGTCCGAACTCGATTTCTTGCCTTCGCGCGCCATGAGCAGGCGAAGAAGTTGTTGGCGCTGTTGCTCGTCTTCAGGGAGGAGATTGATGGATTCAGAGTCGGCGCGGTGGCGGTAATTGGTATCGCGAGCACGGACACGATCCACCTTGATGGCGGTGTGGATGGTAAGTATGGTATAGAAGAGGGTTGAGAGGGCACTGAGGGTGAGGGCTGCGAGGGCGGAGGCGCTGAAGTGGGGAGGAGAGCTGTGGCGGGTTGTGATGATGTAGGCGATATTGAAGAGGCCTAGGACGGAGGAGGTGAGGCATGGTCTGCATCGGGAGAGGTACGTATTAGTCAATGGTCAATAGTAAAGACCTAAGGGGTCTGGGGGAGAACTACGCAAGGATGCTGTCGAGTCGGAAGAGGGAGCTATGGCAGGTAAACCAGAGGGCTACAGAAGTAGAGTAGCCGATGGCTAAGAGGATACTGGCGATTACGGTTGCGTTAACGGGCCTTACGGTGAGGTCGGGGTTGTTCTTAAAGGCTGAGGGGAAGACAAGGTAGCTGTAGAACATTAACTTTGCGAACTTGAAATCCGGTAGGGCTAGAGCGTACCCCATCATGACGGCACCAGCAGATACAATTGCAGCTGCCCTCCAATACCACGGGGTATGATCCCGTTCGTTGTATAGATCTATCAGCGTCCGCCGAGGCTTCCATTTTGGTTTGGAACCCATGGTTCTTCCACAGCAAATAGGTAGTTGGTTAGGGCTTCACGTCCGACAATGACCAGCTGGAAGCAATACTCGAGATTCGATGTCGCAGCGACAAGTCCAGCAGCTAAAACGGTTCGACCAAATAATCACGAGAGATCAGACGAGAGTAGGAAGAGACAACAGGATCTTTGCTAAGCAGCACGGCAAGATCGCAAAGCTAGACTGAGACTCTGCCTGTCGTCCCTAGCAGAGCGCCCGGGCATGTCGCTATAGAAAGAAAAGATCACATTACTTGAGGTATCTCAAGGCAGCTACAGTCATGAAAGGTGAGGCTGACGGTGCAAGAGGTGCAGCAGTAGTGGCCGAGGCTGAATAGCTGACTAGCCCCAACGAGGTACGGGGTTTGTTGCGGTTGCGGCACGACGGCGGCTATGCTTTTCCAACGGGTGGGGGACTGGGGTTTACTACTGTAGTACTCGTACGCCTTGGCCCCTTGCGGGTGAAAGTACTCTAAGGTTTACATGAACATGCTAAGGCACGGATTATCAATATCACGATGCAATCACCAACGACGATAGCATACAATTCCATCGGTTTGATCGTTAATACCTCCAGTACTTCGCGGTACATACTGCTACACTACTGTAGAGAACCTAGGCTACTCATCGTCTGATCAAAGATGTGAAAGAAGACGAGAGATAGACGAAAGAACTGAACATTGTTCTAACTCTAGCTAGTACGAAAAGAATTGAAGAGAAATCGAATGGCAAGACCATGATGTCATTGCTACGTCGTATGAGGTAGGCAGCCGAGAGCGAGTATTCGTATTTTGCTTCACCCAATACCTTATGAGGAAGCTGGTGCAGGTAGCTACCCTCCCTCGCTTCAATAGGACCAAGGAGTAAGTCATACATGGTTGCCTTTCAGTATCCCAAGAACCAAATCTGAATGCCAGTGGAAAATCGAGATTGTTTTATCTTCATGTCGAGCGGTTAATTTTTCAGGTCTCAATCGGACCACTGCATCTGGCCCGGCCTAAGCCCGCTTTGCCGTCCTCAACTCGCACAACAAGCAATTGACGTGGCCTAGCGAAAGACGCCCCAAGCATTGTCACACAACGTAAAGTCTTTGAAATTTCGCTTTTTTGCTCCCTTTCACCTCTCATACCGCTTTGATTTGATTCTTGCTTCACGACAGAATGGTTGACCCTCTATCCATGACATCCCTTGGCATTAACATATGTCAAGGTCTCATTTACGCTTGTGGAGCTTGGAAAGACTTCGACAATGACATTTCCAATTCTTGCCGAGCTGTCGAGGATCTCGCAAGGACGCTGGAAGTACTACAAAATCACTTGAGGACTTCGTGTTTGATGGATGCAGATGTCGGTTCCGTGCACAAATGCATTGAAGGCTGCAATGCTGGACTGAGATCCCTAGACGGCACTCTTGAGACCATCAAGGGAGTACATATACCTGCTGGACCGAAGAACAGAGCCTGGCTAAAGCTCCAGCGTGCTTTCTATCCATTTACTAAAGAAAATTTGATGTCTTTACACGAAACCGTGGCCAACTTACAGAGCAGACTGAACTTTGCACTACAAGTGTATCAAACGTAAGAAACAACATCTATGTCTCTTCATAGCCCTATAGCTAACCTCCAGTAGAAAGACGCTCGACAGGTTGAACCTCGAAGTGCAGGCGATCTCAAGAATGATTGAACGAACAGCAACAGTATCACCGCAAGTGGAGGAGAATTCGCAGAGGAATAATGATACTGGTGGTACTGGAAGTTGGTCGTGTCCCAGAACCGTTGTTGTGCAAACTCGATGCCAAGAAATGCCGAGCACGTCCTTACTCAGCGTCTGGGCATGGTATCTCATGGCTTTAACCCTGTCTTCGTACTTATAAAAACTATTGTGGGGGTGCATGAAGTAGATGAACTGTTTCGTCCTGTTAAAGTCTTGTGAACTTGGCTGACCAGATTATTCGCAGGATCAGGATGTTGGGCAAGCGTTGGTAAAGCTGATATCGAAACCAGCTTTGCACCGAGAGGTGCTTCGAGCAATGCGATCCAATCGCAGTAGCTACTTCGCTTGTCATCCTACTGGTCCGAACGGCTGCAGTGAGCTTTGCCTTTCTCAGCGCGGTGAATGTTATAACGAATAGTTCTAGGCACATAACCTCGCAAGAATCTGAGCCGAGTGACAGCGCAGCATTCGCAAGGCCTACGACTTATTGAATCGTGTATCAAAATATTGCATGCATACCTAGCGGAATCGATAGAGTTGTCTCAGGAAATGATTCGAGGCGCAGGTGGTGCAGCTATCAGTGGATCTCTTAAAGTGCGCGGAGTAGTGTTCAGTGACTCGCCTGCTTTCGACTTACTCCATTCAACGACTTCAGGAATGCCTTGGTGTAGGCCTGATATTTACACTCTTGAGGCTACTCGTGCGATATTGATTGGCATCGTGTAGAGACTCGACAGCCTCTTTCGCGAAGAGAAGGCATCTCCTACAGACGTTGACAGTTATGGAAATACTTTGCTTCATGTCAGTCCCTCATTACCAGTTTCACTATCAATGACTACCGCTGAAAACTTTAGAGGTTGCTGTTAAGAGAACTTTCTACCCCTGGGAGTTTTGGAGACTTGGATCTACGACGCATAAGCAGTACGAAGATATCTTTTTCGACTTTCATTTGGAGTTGATCAAGTTAGGTGTGCCGATGAACAAGATTGGTAAGAATGATAGATAAGTGCTTTAGCATAGCTCACAAATGTCAAAACCAGCTCTAATCTAGGAGACAGAACCATACTGGACTCTGTTGGTTGGCAATCATTCAGGTGTCTATTCTCCAGCGATTTTGGTGATCTTACGTATTATTCAAGGCTTCTACAGTTGGGAACCGAGCCATCAGGAAAAGCCATCATCGACGAAAGTCATGAAGAGGATAAAATCGTTGTATACCAATGGCAATTCCCATACTTTACAACGAAAAACACACCATCCCCATTTTCTATAGTATCTGCTTTAGCAAGAGACGAGGACACAGCTGAAGGTTCTTTGACTGAAAACGCTGCGCTTTGATAAGTGCCACTCGGGTCTTATTTTGCTAACTCTTCCGTAGCTTCTTCATGTGGGATACTCAGCGAGGCTGTTCTAAGCCAGTCCGAAGTTGCACTGGACTCGGCCCTTCGAAATTCCCCTAGCGATATATGGGAAAGAAATATCCTAGGACAAACACCCCTTTATCTGGCGGCAGGGTGGCCTCGGGGTGTCGCTCGCTTACTCGAAGCAGGCGCTGATATCAATGCAATGGACAATCATTCACTAACCCCAATGCTTTATGCTTGTAGTGCCCAATGCTTAAACACAGTACAGCAACTATTCGCTGAAGGTAGTGCACTTAGATCTCATATAAGGGCCACTCTACATCTGTTTGCTCAGCGCTGGAATTGGCACTCCCCGGATCCAGATGCTATATTGATATAATCGGAATTCTGATAAAAGCTCTAAGTGCCCGGCGGAAGCAATTACTCGAACTGACTACCGAGATCCTCCCAGCAGAAAGAATCAAAGATTTACACATTACCGAAGGTCGGACGCTGGATGAACGTGCTTCCGATGTATACGATGCTCTTGAGCACATTGGCATCGCAATGCCAGTCGCACTTTATTCACATTCTAGGGAGCTTGGTACTGTGTTCCACATGAAGACCCTCGTTTGTAGAGCTGCGGACCAACTTTCGATGCAGGATTCCGGGACATCAAAGGCTACAACGCTCGTGGTCTTACACCCCTGATTGCCTTACAGTTCGCAAATCTATTTGGAAGTCCTCATCCTCACCTCTTCTTCTGGTTTGTGTCTAAAGGTGCCAGTTTGCTGACATTTCAGCGAAATCGAAATTGGCGTGCACTACATTATATAGCGGCGAGATTTGGCGAGATTTGTGCACATCGTTGGACCACGGATGCGGATAAAGTTTCCCACAGGCTCACACCCCATATCAACGGCATTTCATATGCAGTCACGCAATCCGGAAATGCAGCGCTAGTAGCACCTATAAGTGACCATTGTTCGTGTGCATGCTCATCAACAGGGTGCACGATAAGTATTAGCGTTATAAAGGCTTATTCCCCGAGCATCAGAAGATTTAACCCGGAGTACATCTCTACATGGCTCCCCGGATCACGTCTTGAATACGTCGACTTCTGGCTATCTCTTGTTCAATTAGAGCCTACAGTCGTTGCAGAGACCATAGTTGAAGTATTACGCCTTATCCTATTCGAGGAGCTTGGTCTTTCTCATACATGTTGCTGGTTCAACTATGAGAATGAATCCAGGATATTCGAATACGATACAAAGTTAGAAAACCGAACGATGATTCAGCAAGAGGAAGCGGACATTATCAAGGACTTGGAAGATCTCCTGGAGCTAGCAATATCCCGATGGCATAACTTCTCAGGTCCTTTGTCCGAGTTCCTTAGAAAGTTCATTATGGACGAGATTGAACACAATCCCACAGACTGGGACGAAGAATATACTTAGGAAGTCGAGGCTCTTGGTGTGAAGCTGGAGCGAACTTCCGTGGAGTGGAGCGAGCTTCCATGGACTAAAGCGGATCTGTGGGAATTCGTCCTTCCATCCGGTCACGCGGAGGAAGATCAAGATCCATGAAAGTCAAGGACGTGGTTTTTCGGTAGGAAGGATTGGACCAAATCAGGATGCTTTTTTGGTCAAAAGGTACGATTGAAGATATCGTTCCGAAGCCTAATCTAGACGTTCCAAAGATGAGCAGAAATTTCCTTCGAAAAGCCCAGTACAAAACCAGCAAAGCCAATGGCTCGACGCTATGACGATATGAACGAGGCGATGGAGCTTCATGTCGCAACGTTTTTGTTCCGTTCCATGACCACATTCACTTATATTCCCTAGATCTAAATACAACTTGCCGCTTCCTTCTCAAACCCCGCGCTCACACAGCTCCATCAGACACAAACATTCATCCCCAAACCCATTCGTCCCGACAAGGCCCATATACAAACCGATCCCTAGCTTTCATCAACCCTAAAAGCTACCCTCCCCCCTTCCACACCTCAATCCAAAAATCCCACGTCTTTATAGCCTCCCCGATCAGATCTATCCACACGGTGTATCCACCAACCAAATTCCTCCCACCCGCATTGCTCTGCTAAGCCTCTCATCCACGAAAATATGCTTTTCTAAACCCGCACTCCCTTTCCCCCACCCATCTGCCCACCCCAATCCCACCTCCCTGATTACCTTTCCCCCCTTCCCCCAAGCATCCCGACCTTTCCCCCTCT
>JAABVA010000887.1_pt1 | contig 34334 bp, 41 predicted proteins | sample 5560331 | NCBI WGS metagenome assembly JAABVA01 (sample SAMN12812661, study PRJNA571458) | rock metagenome | isolation source: Antarctica rocks | place: Antarctica: Victoria Land, Mt New Zealand sud | collected 2016-01-07 | reverse complement strand
CGCGGCGTGGGGAGGCACCTATCCAGGCCTCGCCGGACCAGCCAGGGCCAGGCATACTGATCGTGGACGAGTCAGGCAGCCGTTCGGGCTGGTTACGCGGCCGTTCACCAGACCTCGGGCTGCTGGGGTCTGTTGAAGAGTGTGTTGCCGCAGGTCAGCCGTTGTGTATGGGGCCGGCACGAAACGGACATCGCCGGTATACGAAAACTTCACGCTCACAGAGTTGCCGCGGAACCGACTAGGACCAGCCTCGAGTCGTCGTAGGTTCGGGTGGTGGCAGCGGGCGGCGAGGCGTCCCTGATCGAGGTCCTCTGGATCGCGTCCTCCACGGCTGGTCTGCTCGCGGCGGGGTACGGCGCATGGCGCTCGTCCGCAGGCGTGTGGAAGCGGACCGTGGGCAGCCGGAAGACCGTCAGGCGACAACTCGACGGGATCGCCTGCGGCGTCACCCTGGCCTACGTCGAGGACAGGCTCGGCCACCCGGCGTTCCGGCGCCCCTGCTTCGACCTCGTCGAGTTGACCTGGCGGCTGCCGCACGCCTGGTTCTGCGGACTAGTCAGCGACGACAGCCTGCTGTCGTTCGCGGTCACGGTCACGGACCCGAGGTTCGGCTACGACTGCCGCCACCTCACGTTCGGTCTCCTGCCGGTGACGCTCGGACGGGACACCCTCGCGGCTGGCCCTGAGCCCGGGAAGACGACCGTCTACATCGGGGCCCGCAAGTTCTACGTCACCGACCAGCACTACTTCGGGAACCCCGGCGCCTACCAGCACTACCTCCTCGCCTACAACGACCAAGGCGTCGGAAGACTTGTCGCGGACACGGCCTCGACCGACGCGACCTCCGCGCCTGACCCGGCGGAGTTGGCCCGGGTGCGGGCCGGCACGACGGCCAACACGCTCGTCGTCGGCGGCGCCCACGACGACCGAGCGTGGCGGCTGTGGGGCTTCCCCGGCGTCGAAGGGGACTTCGTGAGGACGCTCCGGGCCGCCGACTAGCACGACGACAGCGCACCCGGGTGCGGCGCCCCAACCCGATCGGGTCGTACGGTGATGCGCTTGCCACCGCGATGGAGGACCGCATGACCCACGACCCGATCCCCGTCCAGGGAGTGGTCTTCCCGACCGACCGGGCGGTACCGGTTGCCGCGCACAGGCTCGACGCTTCCCGGGGCGGGCTGCAGACGCTGATCGACGGGCAGACGGAGGCGGTCATGCTGGGGGAGGCCGGGCCGGTGATGTTCGTCGACGCCTACGGGCAGAGCAAGGGCCTGCCGGCGAACCCCCGGGCGACCCGGTTCGTGGACGCCTACCGCCCTGGCTTTGCGAACGCGGACATGATCCGAGGTGTGGCTGTCGTGATCGGCCTCGACTCGGAGACGGGTGCCCGCGCGGACGTGACAGCGGCGGACGTCGACGCGGCGTTGCGGGCGTGACAGGTCGACGTAGAGGGTGCCTCGGATGATGCCGCTTGTCGGGCGGCCAGCGCCGGGCGCGGCACACCGTGCCCTTGTTTAACGTCTAGTGACGGCGGATCTGGGGACGTACAGGCCCCGAACGCGCAGGGTGCCGTCTGGTTCCTCAGAGACGCTCTCGACCTCCTCCTCCCAGCGGTCCCGGGGCCCGAGGTGCAGGTGGCGCAGGGGCGTGTCGTCGGAGTGGTGAAACAACCACCGCAGCGCGCCGTGCGCCACGGCTGTGTTGATCCTCGCGGCTCTCGAAAGCCGAGGTTCGTGCACGTGGAGGTCGCGCGCCTCGTCGGCGGCCCTGAGGGTGATCACCAGCGCTGTCCGTCGGTCGAGCGGCATGTAGGTCTCGCGGGCGTTCGCGACCCCGACCGGCAGGCGGTCCTGCCGTGGCGGGGACCACGAGGCCACGGGCTGGTCGCTGGTGAGCAGGACCGGGCGGTCAAAGCTGACGACGCGCCAAGCGCGCGAGCCGAGAAGCGGGGCGATCGTCTCGAAGCCGTGCCGAAGCGTCTGCTGCACCATGTTCGCCTTCTCCAGGCGCAGAGTCGGGCCGTCCTCGCCCAGGACCTGCTCGATGAACCCGCCGACCTCGTCGTCGGTCGCGTCTTGGCCTATGCGCTCCCGGACCCTTTCGGGAGTGACCGTGTCGCGGAGGCTGGCCCGCATCCTGAGTGTCCCGAGGCGGTTCACCTGCTCGCGCATGGCCCAGCCGCGGGTGAGCTGCAACGCGACGAACAGCGCTACCCGGTGGCGGACCTCGGGCGGCGGGAAGCGTCCTTCGATCAGGTCCGCGAGCAATGGGGCGACGGCGTCCTCCAACCCGGCAAGGGCCTTCTCGACGAGTTCCGGGTCGTGCCCGTCGCGGTGCCCGTCCTGGACGTCGTCCTGTTCGATCCGGTAGACCCCCGTCTCGGCGCCAGCCCGGCTGACGTTGTTCTGCACCGCGTCGTGCGGCGAGTCGCGGGCGACCATCACGATGCGGCCGTCGTCATCGGCGAACCGCCGCAGGACCAACTGCGGCACGAGGTGGTGCCGGGGCACGTTGCGAGGATACGCGCCCGACGGGTCGGGCCATCGGCAGGTTCGGCGTCGCCAATCGGGCTCAGGGTTAGAGGACTGTGTTGGACAGTGCGAAGCCGCAGGTGAGTGGGCCTCCACTGGTAGGCGCCGTTGGGGGGAGCGACGGCGCGAGACCATTCTCGGAAAGGGCTATCCATCTGAGTGCCCCCAGCGCAGGAGGCTTCGCTGGGTGCACGTGGACGAGAGCCCGGAAGTAGGGCCGTGAGGCCGGTCCTGGGTGCCCGGTGGTGGTGTAGGCGAGTGTTTCTGGCCGCCTGGCCCACAGCGAACCAGCCACAACGCGCCCTCGTCACGCGTAGATCCCAGATATCTGGTGCACCCAGATGGATAGCCCGTTTCTCGGATCGCAGTTCCGGATCGCCACGACGAGTTCGTCGCCGGCCCCCTCGTCGATCCGGCAGCCCATTCCGTGCAGCGCCACTTGACGATCAGCAGGGACTGGTAGGCATCCTGGCCGGCGCGACAAGGACCCGTTTCGTTCCCGGGCCCCCTGTCAGTTGTTCGTCGCCCTGGTGATCTGCCCTCTGCTGGAGGTCAGGCGAGGGCCTTGTTCGCCGCGGTGAACATGCTGGCGGTCGCCTTCTGCTCGTCGACTGTCAGGTCCGTCGCGGGGTGCGCAGCGAGCCAGCGCAGGAAGGCGCGTGCGAGGCGGTACTTGGAGAAGTCCTTGTGCTCGGCGGCGAGGATGTCGACGGTTCGACGCTGCGGCTGGGCGAAGGCGGTGGCCGTGCTGTCCCAGCCAAGATCGTCCTTGGCGACTTCGAGAAGCGTGTCCCGGAGCATGTCCTCGATCTCGGGCCCAACCACCGGCCCGGCGTAGTGGTCCTTCGTCCGCAGTATCTCCTTCGTTTTCAGGAGCCTGACCAGCTCATCCTGGGATGCCGCCTTTTCCCCGGCGGTGTCGGAGTCGAGGAGGGCCGCGACCTTGAGTCGCTGGCTCTGCAACAGGGTGCAGTAGTACAGGACCTTGCTCGCGCTGTGCGCCGGTACGAGGGCCACGCTCTCCTTGAGGTGTGCCATGCCGGCGTCTTGGAACGCCCGGGAGAGCCCTTCGACGTAGAACATGTCGGTGAGGCCCTCGCAGACCAGGTTCCGGGTCTGCCCGAACAGGCTTTGCGCGAGTTCGTAGCCGAGAGCGGCCTGCAGCGGGTAGACGCTGCGTGGGTCGTCGACTGCGAGCCTGGTGTGGACCTTCGTGCCGTCCGTGCGGTCCTTCATCTCGACGATCCGGACGAGGTCGAGTTCGTCGGTGCCGACCATGAACGGTGAGTGCGTCGTGTAGATGATCTGGTTGTCCGCGGCGAGCCGGGTGACCGTGTGGCGGAACTCCTGCTGCTTGAGTGCGTGCAGGCTCAGTCCGGGTTCGTCCAGCAGCAGGATCGCGTTCTTGAGCTCTCCCGCGGCCTGGGCCTTGAACACGACGAAGAACGAAACGAGCCAGCGGAACCCCTCGCTGCGCTGGTCGAGCTCGACCTCGACGCCGAGGTCGTCCACGACTACGACTTTCAGATACTGCCCGTCCACGACGAGCCGCAACTGCACCTGCTCGTCGCCCCAGACCTCACGGATCGACTTCGTCAGGCCGACGCCCGCCGCGTTCAACGCGTACTGCCGCTCATCGAGCCTCTTCTGGTGCGCGACTGTGGCCGCTTTGTGCGCCTCTTCCGTGACGTTGTGCGGCTTCACGTCGGCGGGGGCCCCGCTTGCTAGGTCCGACAGTTCCTTTGCGGTGAAGGCCAGCAGCTTGAGCAGGCACTGGTTGCCGAAGTCGTACTCCTCGTCCACGTCGCCTGCGGCCTCCCGTCCTGCCAGCGCCGAGAGCTGGATGCGGGGGCGGACCGTGAAGTACGTGGAGTAGTAGACGAACAGCGGCAGTCGCCCCTCCAGCAGTCTGCATGCTGCGAGGTGCTCCTCGCGGGCACCAACCAGGGCCCGCAGTCGACCGAAGCGCTCCTCCTCCTTGGCGTCATCTTCGTCGATGAGCGGATAGGCCGTGTCGAGCCACGCGTCGAGCTTCTTGGCGAGTGCCCCGTCCAATGGCGCGCCGTCCGTCCCCCCGGAGGTGATGGCGTCCAGCGCGGTGACAGCCTCCGGTCCGTCCTCACGCTTCGCCAGATGCGCCCGGAGCCGAGGCAGGTCCTTCGCGAGTTCACCGAACGTCACGTTCCACTTCGCTCCGTCGATTCGGAACCGTCGGGTGTTGTCCATGTGGCGGAAGTAGGCGAACGAAGTGGCAGCAGCAGCGATCGCTGGATGGGTTGCCGCGAGCGCCTCAAAGTCGGCCGGATCGAGCTTGAATACCGCCTCGGCCACTTCGACGTTGCTGGGGTCCGCCTTGCCGCTCTGGATCTCGGTGTATCGCGACCGCGGGTAGTCGCGGAGCGCCTCCAAGGGCTCAGACCCATCTGGCGGGTTGATGGTCTGCAGGGCGCGCAGGATCCCCGTCTTGCCGGCCTCGTTGACGCCGACGAGCAGGGTCTTGCTCGCCTCGACCTCGAACTCGCCGGAGTCGTGCACCGAGCGGTAGTCCTGGATCCTGGCCCTGATGAGCTTCACGGTGACGTCCAGCGGTCGAAGGTGGTTGCAGTCGTTTCGACCCTACGGGCGAGCACCGACAAGACGTGGCGTTCTGACGCGCCGGGACAACGCTTGAACGATCGCCCGAGCTCGCGGGGCTTCACCGCCAGTCTGGGTCGTCCTCGGGCCAGAAGAGCCTGGCGAGCAGCGCCCGGTCGTGCGTGCCCGCCCTCGGGTCGTACACGCGGATCGCCGCGACGAGTTCGTCGCCGGCCCCCTGCCTGCGATTCGGTAACCCATATGCGGCGTGGCGGGCGCTACCCGGCGACGAACCATTTGCCGTCCTGCAGGGCGAGCCTCGTGTCGCCGTCGCTGCTGGGGTGGCCGCCGAACGTCACGGCGGACTCCGGGACGACAGCGGTGTCGCCGTTGACCTGGATGGCGTTCTTGTCGACCTTCACGTCGGCGAGCCCGGCGCGTTTGCCCGGGTCGTACTGCTTGGCGAAGAAGCTCTGGCAGTCGGTGCCCGCGGCGGTGAAGCGTGCCATCGCGGCGGGCAGGACCAGGGCGCAGGCCTTTGCGAACTCCCCCGCGTGGAAGTCGTCGTACACGGTGGCGGTGACGGACTGCGGGCTCGACTGGGTTCCGCCGCCGCCCGAGCAGGCGGTGAGCAGCAGGGGGAGCGTCAGGACGGCGACGGTGCGGGCGGGGCGGGGCATGCGGGCTCCAGAGGGTTCGTGGCGGGTGTGGGAGGTCTGCCAGGGCTAAGGGGGGCGCCGGGGTCAGTAGTCGATGTCGGTGGCGGGGGCGACGGTCGCCGGGTCCGGCACGGTGGGCGCGGGCGGCGGCGTCGTGGTGTAGTCGGTGAACCGGGTCGTGCCGGTCAGGTGTCCGAAGGGTGTGCCGAGGGTCCGCACGGTGAGCCGGACCCGCACGAACGAGGGACGGCCCTGCAAGTCCACGCCGACGTCGAACTGCTGGTAGGGACGCCCGGCGCGGTGCGCCGCCCCCGTGAACAGGTCGGCGAGCGGGTCGCCGCTGGCCCCGGTCACCGTCAGGGCGGTGTAGCAGCGGGCGGCCGCGAGCCCGCTCGGGCATGCCGCGGGCGCGGCGCTGTCGGCCCGGGCGAGTAGGGCGGTCAGCACGAACGGGCTGTCGGTGTAGCCGGAGCCGTCCCCCGGGGTCGTGTTGTCGCTGCCGAGCCACGCAAGGCGTTTCGGCAGGGTCCTGCCCGGTGTCGCGGTCGGCATGGCGGTCGGCGTGCCGATGGGCTGGGTGAGGGTGCGCCTGCCGTGGTCGAGGTGCAGCAGGCGGGTGCGCTTCCCGCTGGCCAGGGTGAGGGTCGTCGCGGCGTCGCCCCTGGCGGGCGCGGCGGTGTCGGTGCCGGTGACGTCTTTGCTCTTGCCGGTGTCGCTGAAGGCGATGACCGAGTCCAGGGTCGTGGTGGAGCCCGCGGCCTGCGCCCACCTGGCCGCCGCCCCGCGGACGGCCGCGAGCGCCGCCGGGTCCCCGGCGGGTGCGGCCGGGACCGGCAGGTACCCGGCCGGGATCGGCACGTCGTGCGGCCAGCCCGGGTCGATCCTGGTGTTCGTGTCGCCGGTCCACGTCGCCAGTGCCCAGCCGCTGCCGCTCCGAGCCAGCTCGTATCCGGCGTGCCCGGTGAGGCGCCACGGCTCGGGGTGGCCCTGCGGGTCGGCGAGGGTGTACCCGGCGGTGCCTGCCCACCGGACGATCAGGCCGCCGTTTCCGCCGGCCCCGACGGTCCAGTCCTGCTTGCCGAGCACGACGCCCGGTCCGACCCAACGCAGCGTCCCGCAGTCGTCCCGTTTGCGGGAACTCCCGATGGTCGCCTCGATCGCCATTCCGTTCCCGGGCTTCGCCAGGAACGTCCGCAGGAACGGCGTGCTGAGGGCGGACGCCGGGGCCGCGCTCCGCGGGCCGCACAGGTACCCCCGGTCGAGGCGCGTCGCCGCGAGGAGCCGGGCCGTGAACGTCAGCGCCGATGCGACGGACACCCGGTCGTACCCGGCGACGGCCGTCGGCGCGGGCAGCGTGGCCGCGAGTGCCTGTTCGGTCTGCTGGGTCGTGCTGGTCGCGGGCCGGAGGGTGCTCGTCTCCTGGCGGTCTGCGAATCCGGCGAGCCCGGCGGCGCCCGGGCCCTCAGCAGCCGGGATGTGCGCGGCGGTGTGCGCCGCGTCGCCTCCCGACGAGCAGGCGGTCAGGCCGGCGACGGCGAGGCCGAGCAGGACTGCCCCGACCGGGCGGGCGCGGGGTCCGGGAGGATGCGCGGGCAGCGGGCGGGTCTGGGCGGAACGCACGGTCTTCAGCGTGGCCTCCTGCTGGGGGTCGACGAAGGCCGCGGAACACCAACAGCGGTTGGTGTCCCGGGGACACAGTCACCCGTCCGAGCCGTCGGTCAACCGATACAGAACACCAACCACTCTTGGTTCCGGCGCAGGGACCTCGTCCCTAGCGTCCGTCGCGATGGCGAGCGGACAGGACGAGCGGTACACACGCGCCCTCAGGGAGTTCACCGCCCTGCTGAGGGACCAGCGCCTGCGGGCGGGACAGACCGAACTGGCCGAGCGCGCCCGGCTGTCCGTGACGATGGTCCAGAACCTGGAACGCCCGTCCTACGCGGGCAACCCCCGGCTCAGCACGCTGCTGGCGCTGGCCGGGGCACTGGGCGTCCCGCCCGCGGACCTGCTCCCCGCCGTCCCCGACCCGTAGCCGGACCTGGTGGCCGGGCAACCGTGACTCAACCCAGCACCGCCCGCAGCGGCTCCAGCCGCACCCGGGCGCCGCCCCAGGCAGACTCGGCCCTATGCCCGTCGAACCTGCTCCGGACCCGCGCTGGCAGATCTTCATCGGAGGGCTCGACGCCGGCGGCCATCCGGCGCCCATGACGTACGGCCGCCTCCACGACGTCCCAACGGGCTGGCCGACCACCCGCGCGACACCCGAAGGAGTCGAGGGGCTGCTGGCGACCAGCCGGCGCCTGTGGCCGCTCGCCTGGTTCGAGTACGACCTGCTGGTGGTCTCGGCGTACTGGTCGATACTCGCGGTGGAGGCGGCGCTTCGGGAAGTCCTGGCAGCCTCCGACAAGCCGGCGTTCGGGGACCTAATCAAGCAGGCGGTGCGCGTGGGCGTCCTCGACGCCGAGTGGGCCGAACGCCTCGACGCAGGCCGGTTGCTGCGGAACTCGCTCGCGCACGCCCGGCAGCAGGGCTCATGGACCGTCGGCATGAGCGCGCCAATCCTACGGGCCTCCCACCAGGTGGTGACGGTGCTCTACCCGGACGGGGACGTGGAGGACGCAGGTTCCGGGCGCGGTCACCCGCAGCGGTGAGCGGGGGCTGACGACGAAAGTATGTGACCTGGCATTCCGGGTTCCTCGCACCTGGCGTTTCCCGAACAGAACAAGATCACTACCCGAGGCGGGTCGCGGGCTGCTGCCCGGCTCAGCAGTGAGGGACGGTCACGGGCGGTTCGGCGCCCTCGATGTCGAGGGACCTGCTGGTGCCGGCCACGCCGGCGCTGGTCGACCCGGGCCACGGGGCGATCGCCGCCGTGCCATTCGGCCCGAACATCCAGGAGCGCCCCCGTCCGGGGTGGGGCTCCTGGATGTTGCGGAGGTCCTCTCGTCCGTTGGCCGGCACGGATGTCGTTGACGTGAACTCGGCGGGCCTGTGGCTGTTCCTGCCTCGGCCCGCCGCGGGCGACGTCACTCAGGCCCTTGCCGACGCAGTGACCGCATGACGGCGCCCGCCCCTAAAGGGAGAAGATGGTTCGCCCGGCGATGTAGTGCGAGGCTGCGCCGTCCGACCATCGAAGTAGCGTCGTTAGGTGGAGGTGACCAGGTGAGCGACCAGTCGGGCTTCGACGAGGCGTTCTGGGATTTGGCCGCCTCACCCGAACCGCCTACCTCCCTCGTAGATCTTCAGGCCGTCCTCAAGGGCTTCCCGGGTACGCCGCTGACCGTCGAGACAGTCCTCGTCGACGCCGACGACCCTGCCGTCGCCCTCATGGCCGGTGGCGACGCGCTGCGCCGCTTCGGCTTGATCGCCGCGCTCCGGATCCCCGACGACCGGGGCGCGTTCGTCCTGTCGCTGTGGCCCGCAGGCCATGCCGGTGTGTTCCACGTCGTCGCGACGGTCCCCTCCACCGACGATCGTTGGCGGCGCATCGAGCGCCGTGTCGGTGGCGCGGCGCCGCGCGTAGTGCCCTTCTACCTCGACCACGACGACTTCAGTGCGGTGGGCACCACCCTTGGCGAGCACGGCGACGTCGAAGTCAGCCGGGTGACCGCCCGTGACCGCACCGATCAGTCGTCGCTGACCCGCGGCTGGCCGTCACGCAAAGGCACCATCAGGCCCTCACCCGAGGACGTCATCGCGTTCGTAGACGACAGCGGCGCATCGGTGCGAACCATGACGCTCCACATCGCGGACATGCTTGCGCTGCACTTGCGCCGCCGTGCTGGCGCGACCTACTACTCGGGCGACTTCGCCCTCTTCGACGAGTTGGTCCTCGGGCGGCTCGCCGCTGCGGGCGGCAGGCGCCACGCCCTGCTGACAGGCCGTCAGCGCAAGGTCGGCGAGCAGCCCGGCGCGCCGCTCACGGTCCGGCTCCCCGGACCGGTGTTCGTGGATGCGGAGGCCACCGGCCTGCTCATCGACGCGCTCTCCCGCCACCGCGCCCTGGGCATCGCAGTGATGCACCGAAACCCTTACCTGCACATTGTCGTTACGGACTACCTCGACGGCTCCAACTTCGACGTGTTCGTCACCGACGAGGCCGCCATAGACATCCACCCCGGCTACCGGGCGAGCGTCGGTGCCCTCGGCAGGCTCACCGAGCTCCTGGCGGAGAGGTTCCTCGCCGAGGACATCGCGGAGCGCCCCGAACCGGCCTCGGTCAGCCTGGACGACCTGGTCGCGATCGCCTGACCCGTGACGACCGCACGGGAAGGCCGACTCTCGGAGGAGCGACGTCTTCTCGACGGGTACGACGTCTACGACCGCGCCGTGGACGTTGTCTCGGTCTTCGAGTGGCTCCACACCGACCCGAAGGTCGAGGAGGTGCCCGGCACGGTCAGGCACTTCGAGCGGTCCCCCAAGATGACCGCCCCGGACGGCAAGCCGGCCACCCCCGACTTCACGATCGCCTTCAACGAAGGTCCGGCCATCGTCGGAGAGATCGCCAGGTTCTCGCTGCGCCCGGAGAGCATCGACTCGCTCTGCTCCCAGATCGGGGCGGTACGACACGCTGCCGGGCGTCCCCGACGGAAAGGGCAGCACCGCTCCCTCCGGCATCGACGTCGTGCTGCTCGTCGAGCTGCACCTCGGGATGCCGGCACTCCAGCGCATCCTCAAGGAGCGGTACGAGAACCCGGCTCACCCCTACAAGCCGTCCCGCCCTCCCGTGATCGTCCAGTACGCCCGCAACAGCGGGAAGTACACCTTCCAGCGGCTACCCGACCCGGCCAACGGCACCGTGCGCGACAAGGGCCGAGCAAAGTCCGTCGGCGCGTACGTCACCAAGGAGAGCCTCGGAGTCGATGCCGCGAGGTTCGCCCGCGTCAAGGCCGCGAAGGTCTTCACCAACGACCAGATGGATCCTCTCTACCTCGCGACCCACCTCTGGTCGAAGGCGTTCCCGACACTGTTCGGCAGGCCGACGGAGGAGGTGTTCACGGTCACCGAGGCGCATCTCGCAGAGGGACTGCGTGAGCATTACCGACACGGCAAAGTCAAGGACATCCGGCACGCCCTCGGGCTGCTCGACAAGGCCGGCCTGGCCGCGCAGGGCGACGCCAAGGGCGAATGGAAAATCCCTTGGAGGCAGCTCAACACGGGCAAGGGCCGAGACCTCCACCAGACGATCGCTGCCCGCGCCGCAGGGACCAGCAAGGCCGTCCGCGCTATCCCGGCGCGCCGTACGCCCGAGCCGCCCGTCGAGCAGATGACCTTCGATCTGTGACAGGTCTGGGGCGGGCCCTGCCATCGCCGACAGGTCGGCTGGGACTCCTGAGGAGGTCGCCCGGTTCGCCCAGTCGGCCGAGTCGGTCGCGCGCGGCTCGACGCTCGTCCGTTGTGCCACACCAATGATAACCGCGTGGCAGGCGCAATCACCCACCAACGTGATCGGCAGTCGCCGTCGAGTCCCGCCCTGCCGCCAGATGAAAGATCAAGGCTCGGCGCGAACCATCACGCTTCTCAGTCAGTTGCGACACTACGTATGCAAGTAGCCAATCCTGCGGAACTTTCTCTTGCCTCAACTTGCCAAGAAGGAGCCGTACAGCGGGTACTCGCGCCTTGATCTGACTGTGCGACGGCTCAGGACCAGGAGGGTTGGACATCGCGGCGATCTCTTGCAGGGCCGCGGCCGTGTAGGAGAAGTCGCTCCTCAGCGGGCGGTTAGGGTCACTCCCGTCGGCCATGAACGACATCGTAGACTGACCCGGCTGGGTGGCGGTCCGCGATGCCAAGCGGCAGCAGTTCGCCATCAAGCCTTCTGGGGCTTGAGCGTGTACGCGGCCAATAGCCGCTGTGTTGCGCTGGTCGCTTCGTTGAAAGCGGTCGACACGTCCGCCCAGTAACGTTCCATGCTCGGCGCGTCGGATCGGTCCGCTTCCAGCACCAGCGCGCGGACCGCATCGTTGTACCTGTCCACGAACGTGGTGTCTTCGGGGATCATGGCCCCGGCGGCGACGATCTCAGCCGTGTCCATGATGATACGCCCCGGTGGGGTTCCGTCCCGGTCTAGGTCCCACGCCTCAAGCCGGGCCGCAAGCATCAGGAGGAGCGAGAAGAGCCTGCGTGCGTCCTGTGCCTTTTCCCGCCGGACCGCTTCGTCTCGTGCCCGTCGGGTCTCCGCGCGGGAGGTGAACGCTGCCACTGCTGCGAACACAGCGGCCACGGCGGCACCGGCACCGGCGAGGTACTGCGAGATCAGATAGAAGGTGTTCAAGGTCGCGTCAGGCCGACCAGCGCGGACCAGGAACCCTGAGCGTCGGCGTAGTCCGTCTCCCCGACGAGCCGGTAGTCCCACACGTCGGTGAGGACGTCGCTGCTGTTCACGTGATTGATCCATCGTTGGGCGGCCTGGCGCTTCCCGACGACCTCCTCGGAGTTCATTTCCCGGTCCTGTTTGCCCTCGATGATCCACCGCGCGCCTGCGGTGTCGCAGGCGATGAAGTCCGCGTTGTACTCGCGTCCGTCTACGGTCCAGCGGATCGGGAGTTCGCCGCGATGAAGCCGAACCCACCAGGTGACGTCTTCATTGCTGTCGAGAAGGCGGGCGAGGTTGAACTCCAAGGAGGAGTCGAACCACTCAGCGTCGTAGACCGATTTCAGCCAGCCGTTGAACGCAGCGGACTTCACGTAGGTGCTGTGGGCTGGCCGGAGTACCCGGTCGGTGATCCGGACCGGGTCGAACTCGACCGTGTCGATGACCTCTTCGACGGTGGGCGCGAGTGTCCCCCGTTGCCGGGCGAGACGGAGTTCCACGACAAGCCGGGTGGCGGCTCGGCGGCGGAACGCCGACAGCGACTCGGCGGCGTCAGGACCGGAGCCTGCGACCAGCGCATCAACGACGCGCTGCGCCCCCGTCATCTCGCTGCGTCGAGGCGGAACGACGCCGCTGGCGACGATCGCCGAGATCAGGTCCGCTTTGAGGTCTTCCAGCGGAAGAAGGCTTCCTTGCGACTCAACGACCTCGCGGGCCCCAGTGGAATGCCATTCGACGTCAACGCGCCCATCCGCGCGATGGATGACCTCGGTCTCGACGGCGACCCGCCGGAGTTCGTCCTCGGGTTCGGTCGCCAGCCTGCGGCCCAGCTCGCGGAACGCCGATAGGTCAGTGATGTCGTTCACGGACCAAGCGGCGGAGACCGCGCCCATCTGCACGCGAGGGACCCGGATTGCTGGGACGCCCTCCCGTCGAAGGACAGGAACCCTGAGACGTCTGGCACCTTCTTCGACTGTGTCCGCGCGCAGCTCAAACGGTTCCACGAGAACTGGTCCCGGCGGGAAAGTTGAAGGATCAGGCGTCGTGACAGAGCCCAATGGTGTATTCAGAGGCGCCCCGCCGCCGTCGGGAAACGTCGGGTCGATCACCGTGACGACCGTTGGCGCTACGCCGACCGGCGCTCCGGACCGGTCATCGACGAACTTCTCGACGATGCTCCCGACCTTCGCGAGCAGGGTGCTGAACGATTCGTGGGCGAGTACCTCAACCGAGTCGAGGAACTGGAGACCGGTGCGGGATCCCCACGGCAGACGCAGTCCCCGGCCAAGAACCTGTTCGGTCAACACGGTCGAGATCAGCGCGCGCATCGCGATGATCACGAAGACGGTGCTGACATCCCACCCTTCCTTGAGCATGCCAACGCTGACGATCACCCGGACCGGTGAACTGGGTTCCTCGACGGCGGCGAGCCGGTCAAGCGTCCCGTCCGGTGAGTCCGACGTGACGACGAGGATCGCCCCTGGGTCGTCGAGGCCGGCCCGCGCGAACTCGGGTTGGTGGAGCATCCTGCCGATTGCCTCGGCGTCCTCGATGGACTCCGCGACGACAAGCATGAGCGGTCGGACCCGCCTGGAGCCGGTGGTTGAGGCGTAGTCATCGGCGGCAACCTGCTTGAGGGCCAGTAGCCTGGCTCCGTCGGTGAGTTTCGTCAGCATGTCGTCGCGATCGTCACGGCGCCCGACGATGACCGGAATCTTCACGAGGCCGTCCGCGATGGCTGCGCCGAGCGGGTACCGGTAGATGACCGGGGCGGTCTTGCCTTTCGGGGCTGTGGCCGTGAGCCCGACGAGAAGCCGCGGCGCGATGTCCGTGATTGTCTTTGAGAACGCTGGGCCTTGGTAGTAATGCCATTCGTCTGCGAACACCACGAGGCGACGTTCCGGTTGGCCGAGCAGGCCGTACAGACCTGCTCCGAGGGACTCCCTGAACTCGTGGGTCTTTCGACCTACCTTGCTTGCGGGGCGAGTCAGCGCCTGAACCGTGAAGATGTAGATCTTGACTAGGTTCGGGTCGTCCATGCCAGCGCGTACCGCTGGCGTGTCGAAGTTCTCTGACGTGATCACGAGCGGCTTCGTGAACATGCCTTCGCGTAGGGACTTCGCCGAGCCGAGCGTGAAGTTCGCGATGGTCTTGGCGAGGATGATCCGACCGGGGCACAGGATGAGGAAGTCCCGGCTGCCATGCGCGGCGAGGTAGTCGACCGCCCCGGCGATCACGTAGGTCTTCCCGGCGCCGGTCGCCATGTCAAGAACCGCAGATGCCCGGGGGCCGGCGCTGCTCCCCGCAAACTGGGCGAGCCGACGGACCGCCTCCCGGTTCGGGGCACGCAGTCCGAGCCGGTCCGCGACGGCGGCGAGCGTCGTCTCATCGACTGCGGTGGAGGTGCTCCCGGGACTTTCCGACGAAGTCGTTGCGGTGGTCATCTTTCCGTCCCTAACTGGGGGCTGGCTGCGATGCCGGTCGAGGTGAAATGGCTGAGCAGGCGCAGCCCGGTACGTTTGGCTGTCGGCGCCAGACTATGCCCGTACGCCCTCGTGATGGCTTGCGGGATCATTTCGACGGTTGACCCGGGTCGTTCCTTCCGCACGTACTCGTCGACGTCCGGCTCGGGTTGGGCTTCCACATAAACGGCGACGCTCTGGCCTTGCTCGACCTCGTTGAGAAGCCTTCGTGCAACAGCCATCTGCAAGTCCGGCAGGACCGCCAGGCGCCGCTGCCCGGCGCGTCCGCACAACACGCCCGACCCGAGTTCGAACCTGAAACCGAATTGAGCGGCAACCGCTTTCTTCAGCGTCTCGTTCTGCGCCCGCAGGAACAGGTTTCGTTCGTGTTCCTCGAACATGCTCTCTTGCACGGTCAGCGACCTGAATCCACCGCCGCCAGCCCAACCGTTGGATGAGGTGACACCGCCCGAGTCACGTCCTTCCACGACCATCGTGAGCCGCGGGGCCGTGAACGTCGCGACCGTGTCCGGGTTCTGCTCGACGGTCACCCAACGTCGGCCCATCTTGTGCGCGACCGCAGCGGTCGTCCCCGAGCCGGCGAAACAATCAAGAACAAGATCGCCCGGCTTCGAAGCGACGGCCAGAACTCTCTCAAGGAGAGCTTCGGGCTTAGGCGTGGCGAAGACCGGACGGTCGGGGAAGAGTTTCCGTATCTCGCGGCTGCCGGTGCCACTGCTCCCAACCTCTGTGTAGTCCCAGGCCGTCCGAGGGACCAGGTCACCCACGCTGGCCAGGTAGCGCTTGATTCGCGGGCGCGCCTCGCCGCCCCCGCGCCAGTAGATTTGGCCTGTTCGATCGAGTTCTCGGAACGTCTCCTCGGAGACACGCCAATACCGTCCGGGTGGAGGTCCGAACCGGTTTCCGGTTGGCCCCGTGACCTCATAAGATCCGAGCGCGTACGGCTTGTTTGCGAACGGATCTCCTGGGGTCCAGGGTCCGCGCGGGTCGTTGTCTGGGTTGGTGTAGGCGGCATCTGTCTGGTCGGTCCGGCCAAGGCGGTTCGGACGCCACGCGGGAGCGTCCTTTGCGTATACGTGTATGTAGTCCTGGTCTGTCGAGAAGTGTTTAGCGCTGTTCCGAGGACTGTCCGCCTTTTTCCACACGATGGTCGCCACGAAGTTCTCGCGTCCGAAGATCTCGTCCATGAGGACGCGGCAGTAAGCCATCTCGTTGTCGTCGAGATGAACCCATACGGTGCCGTCCGGGGACAGGAGTTGCTCAATCAGGACGAGGCGGTCGCGCATCATGGTTAACCAGGTGGTGTGTTCGACGCCGTCGTCGTAGTGCGCAAACGCCTGCCCCGTGTTGAACGGCGGGTCGAGGTAAGCGAGTTTGACCTTCCCTGCGTGCTCGGCCTTGTACTCGGTTATGCTGAGCAGGCTGCGGAGTGCGGCGAGACTGTCGCCGGTGATGAGAAGATTTGCCGCGTGCGGGTCGCCCGGCAGTTGCCCGACGCTGTTGGTTTCAGCGAGAAGGCGAACCTCGGCTGCGCGCCAGTGCCCCGCGTCGACCCAGTGCGGCTTCCCTCCGACGGACTCCGTAAGAAGCGTCCGGTGCTTGTCGGGCCAGGTCAACTCCAGCTTCCCGCTGGGGTCCTCGCTGCCAGTAGCGATCATCAGGCGTGCGCTCTTCTTCCGGGCGGTGGGCATGGATGGGCTATCGGACTGGCAGCGTCCTCACGCGCATTGTTGCGGTTGCGGAAACTATCGAGGCTTACCGCCCGTACCGCACGCCCCGCGTTGCCGCGCTGCCTTACCGACAACGTATAGGAGAGGGCGGAGAGTTGTAGGCGAGTGCGGACAGCTACGTAACTGCGATCCGTGGTCGCGACCGATGTCAGTCAGCATCTCGCTGCGGCGACTGTCGCCGCGCGGCCCAAGCTTGTATGTCGCGGCCACGCCAGACGTTCCCCATCTTGAGGACGGCGAGGGGCTGCGGGAACCCGGGTTGCTGGGCGATGACCAGGACGCGCTGCCGGCTGATCCCGAGGAGGGCGGCTACTTCGCTGGTGCCCATGAGTTCAACGTCGTCGGTCATTGCTGTTGTCGATTGACACCGGGGCATGCGCGGTGGGACTGTCTACATGTTGTCAAGCGACAACGGCGTGGTTGAGCGGTCCCAGGAAGCACCGGACCAGCCTCCCGCAACCCAGCCAGAGGAGCCAGACCGTGCCCGCGACACCCCAGCAGACAGCCGACCGACCGTGAGACGCGGCGTCGTCACCCCGGAGGGCCGGGAGGCCCTCACCGAAGCGGTGGTCGCCGCCGACCTCGTCCGGGACCACCGCCAGCAGGCCACCCGCTACGCCCACCAGCGGGCCCGGGCCGTCATGCGCGCGAACAAGCACGGCGCGTCCTACCGACAAATCGCAGAAGCGCTCAGCGTCAGCATCGGGATGGTTCAGCAGTGGATGCGCGCCGCCCTGCGCCTCGACGAGGAGCCGTCCTGAGCGCCGACGGGGACGGCTGGCCCGAGGGTGTGTTCGTCCCGGGCAGCGACCTGTGGCGCGGCGCCCACCTCGCGCTGGGGGACGCGGTCGTTCCGCCGGAGGCTCTCGACCGGGCCGTGCCGCTCGGCGGTCGCTGCTACGACCCGCGGCTGCTGTGGCAGACGGAGGTGTTCTGGCTGCACCAGCGAACCCGCCTGAACCTGACCGCCCTCACCGACGACGTGGCAGTGGAGGTTCTCGGTTGGCTGCGCCGGCACGCGGTGCTGCTGCACCGGGAGGCGGTCCGGGACGAGGAGACAGGCACCAGCACCGCCCTGCGCTGGGCTTTGGATGTGGTGGGTGTCCCTGCGGCGGTGGACGTGGACCCGTGGGAGTGGCTGGAGGGCACGCCGCTGGTCCGATGGCTCGCCACCAGGACCGGAGCGACTGGGTGAGCGGGGTCTACACGCCGGCGGCGGCCTGCCGGGTGCGGTACTTGGCCTTGCTGTCGTGCAGGAGCGCGGCGAGGGTCATCGTCAACGCAAGGGTCCCGATGTCGAACGCCCCGGCGACGACGGTCAGCGCCCACTGGTCGGCGGGGTGGAGCATTCGTTCGCCCGGGTCCTTGATGACCGCGTCGAGGTTCCGCATCGGGCCGCTGTCGAGCAGGTCAGCCCGCCCGACCGAGAGAAGGACCTTCCCGATCCGGCGGTGGGCCTGCCGGGCCTGCTCCCGCTGCAGCAGGTACGGCGGGCGGGGGTGGTCACTGCCAGGGTCCGCGAGCAACGCAAGGGCAGTCTCCTGGTCGGGCGTCAGCACAGTGGTGGTCGTCATCGTGGGTGCGGTCATGGCGGTGTCCTCCGGGCCGGAAAGTGCTGGTGGTCACCCCGGACGCTGCCCTGGTCCCGGACGCTGTCGCGTCCGGACGGGATCGGGTCAGGAGCCGAGCGCGGGACCGGGCAGGAGGTTGCCGACTGCGGCCAGGAACCGGAACGCGGCGTTCGCTGTGGCCTCGGTGAGCTCGAGGTCGGCGTCCTGGACCTGGTGTAGGTCGGCCAGGAACTCGGGGGTGTCAGTGTCCCCGTCTTCGGGTGATTCCTCCTGCAGGTCGGACAGCCGGTCGAGGTTGTCGGTCCATGCGTCGACGGCCTCGCGAAGGGCCTCCACCTGCAGCGCGAACAGCCGCACCGTGTCCGGTGGCAGGACGAGGCTCCCGTCGGGTTGGGCCGACGCCGGTCTGGTCCTGCGGTCACGGTCGGCCTGCCGGCGCCTGCGGTCCGCCTCCGCATTGGATGTTCGCCTCCGCCGGTCGGCGCAGTCCCTGCAGTAGGTCTGCCTCGCGGTCTCCAGGGCGTCACCGCAGTCCGCGCAGTTCCCGGGACGTAAAGGGGTCCCTTCGACTGGCACAGCCGCTGTCTATCACGACTGTGCTGAGCCAGAACGCTGGTCCCGCTGTCTGGAGGGTCGCCGACCTTCGAGGACGTGACCGACCACAGGAACCGACGCGAGCAGCCGACCACCCCGGTCGTCCCTGCCACCCCCGCCCACACCCATGAGGAGGCCCGCTCGTGCACCCCGCAGACGAGCCTGCCCAGCACGGGAAGGGCCGCCGCGCCCGTCCTGTCCGGGACGACCGGGTGAGCCGGGGACGCGCTGGTGAGCAGCGCCGCCGTGGCAGGGTCGCCGGCCCTGATGGGCCGTTCGCCCTCGCCGCTGGCCTCAAGGCCCCCGGTGCCCTCCCGCTCGCCGACGCCGTCGACCTGGTCTGCGCCGACCTTGACCGGCAGGCCGTCGATGGGACGATCACCCCGGCGACCGCCTACGGGATCGTGTGCATGGTCCGACGGTTCGGGGTGTACGCCACCACGCAACAGGTCGGCGCCCTGCGTGAGGTCGACCAGGACGTGTGCGAGCTGTACATCCGCTCCCTCAACACCCCGGGGTACGGCCTCATCCGGGTGACCGGTGTTCCCTCACCGTCGCGACCGGCGACCGAGTACAGCCGCCGGAACATCCTCCGGACGCTGTTCAAGACAGCCCGGGCCCTCGGTCTGGACGACCGGGACCCGACTGCGGACATCGTCCTGCCGCCCAGGGTCCTGGGCCAGACACGCACCGCGACCCTTGAGGAGGTCGAACGCTGCCAGGACGCCGCCCGCTTCACCCTTACCGAGACCCTTCTCCCGTGCGTCCTCGCGTTGTTCCTCGCCGGCCAGGGCACCGCCGAGATCCCTTACACCGACCCCAGCCATGTGCACCTGGACGCACGTCGGGTCTGGTCACACGGGGGGACGAAGACCGTCGCCCGGTGGGTTCCCCTCGACGACTGGCAGGCGGAGATGATCAGCCGCCGGATCGACTGGCTCGCCCAGCGGGCCCAGCGCGGCCTCGACCAGGGGACGCACCGGACCTTGACGTACACCCCGCGGCGTGACGGGACGCCGCACCACTTCCGACAGGCATCAGCCTCCAACGCGGTCTGGAACGTCATGCGACGCGCTGGCCTGTCGAAGGTCCCCGACCTCGGGTCGAAGTCCCTGCGCCAGTACGTCGGCCAGGACATCTACGACCAGACCGGCAGCCTCGCCCAGGTCGCCACCCGCTTCGGGATGGTGTCCCTCGACGCAGCCGCCGACCTCATCGGCCTGGACTGGCGAGCCGACAACGCCCTCGACGGCCCTACCGGCGTCCCCACTCCCGGCCGGGACGACCGGAGCGGACAGTGACCGCCGCGACGGGCGGACCCGCCGCCTACGGCGCCAAGTTCCGGATCGTGAACGACAACGCCAACCGCGCCGACCGGGCCTGCCGCGTGACCCTGACCGTCGATGCGCCTGCCCCGGCGCGCACGCCCGGCAAGACGGTCTGCCAGGTGTGCCTGGCGAACGCGTGGAAACGCCGGTGAGCGCCCGCCGCAAGAACACGAACCCGCGCTACGGCATCCGGCCCGTCCTCAGCGCGAAGGAGGCGTTCGCGACCCGCACCGACACCGACCCGGACGGCCCGCCGGGTATCTGGCGCAGGGACACCCCGCCCAGCGACGACGACGCGATGGACATCACCCACGTCATCCACTCGGTCTTCAGCAACCCCGACCTGTACGCCGCCGCCAACGCCGTCCCCCCGCGCAGCAAGAAGAAGCCGGGATGCCCCGCCGACTACCCGAACTGGGTCCTTGCCGGCTTCGGCGCCCTGCTCAGCGCCTACGGCAGTTCCCGTGCAGCGCACACCGGTCTGCAGGTCGACCGCAACTGGGCCTACGTCCTGGAGACCGTCGCCGCCGCACAGGGCCAGGGAACCGTCGACGCGCTCCGGGACAAGGCCAAGCAGCACGGCCCGAACCGGAACCACTGGAACTACTGGTCCAAGGTCAACAAGAAGCACTGGGACACCATCCAGGAGACGCTCGTCCCCCTGTTCGTCAAGCAGGCACAGGAGCAGGGACTCCTCGACCCGACCGGCAAGGTCTCCTACGCCAGCCCCAACCAGGCGAACACCATCTACGGCGACGGCAAGGTGATGACCGGCCCCACGCGCCCCCGCAAGGGCGTCACGTTCGACAGCGAGACCGGTGAGTGGCTCCACAAGGGCAGGCCGGTCCGTCAGGACCCCGCGTCGTCCCTGTGGGCCGAGGGCGGCGACGACGGCGAGGAGGCGTACGGCACGAAGTTCGTGTTCACGTCTGTTCGCGGCACCGGCTTCTACAACAAGGTCAACCTCGTCATGGGAAAGCAGGTCGAGGGCGGCGCCACCGAGGCGCAGCACTGCCTCGCGCACGCCCGCAGGGTCATGGAACTCGCAGGAGCAGGCGTCCACGCGATCGCCTGGGACGGCGCGCTGTCATCCGTGCACATCGACGAACTCATGCGCGAACACGGCCTGGTCGTCGCCAGCCCCGTCAAGGCCAAGAGCAACCCCGACGGGATCCGCTCCGGGAAGGTCGCCGCCAGCCGCATCGAGAAGGAACGGCACTACGCCACGGTCAAGGACCGCAGCCCCCACGGACCGTGCAGGCACAACCTCGTCATGCGCGGCGGCCGACTCGGACAGGTCCTCATCGACAGCGCCGGCACCGAGACCTGGGTGCCCCTACGGATCGACAAACTCGTCCGTACCGGCCAGCCCGGCGCCTACCGCTGGTACCACGAACTGACGATCGACTGCTCCACCAACAACGAACACACCCCCCGCTGCGCCGACGGCCACGCAGGTGGCTGCACCCTCGGCCAGCCCGGCGGCTGCACCAGCGGCAGCCACCCCTACCGCCTGCCGCTCGTCCAGACCAAGGACGACACCGACGCCGGCTTCCGACGAGCCGAGTACGCCCGCCAGCTCCCGCCCGACACCCAGGGGTACGCCCGGACCTTCGGGCGCCGCCCGCCCGCCGAGTCCGACAACTCCCAGCGCGAACAGCGGTACACCTGGGAACGCATCCCCGCCTACGGCAACGACCAGCAGAGCCTCATCATGCTCCTCGGGAGCCTGCTGGAGAACAGCAAGAGCAGATGGCACTACCAGCGGCTCCACGCACACGACCAGGCCGTCGCCTGACCCGCACGACACCACCAACACCACCGCCCGACGTTCCACCACCACGCCCGACCACCCGGAAACACGCCGGGGGGCCGGGCGAAGTGCGGCCCAGCCCTCCCGCGGCTGGGCCGGCGCCAGGCATACTGACCACGGAGCCTGTCCGAGCAGCAAGTTCGACTTTTCATCACGCTCGTCAACAGACCTCGGGCTGCTAGCTCAATTGGCAGAGCAGCGGACTTTTAATCCGCGGGTTCAGGGTTCGATCCCCTGGCGGCCCACCCTTCTGACCTGGCCTTTCACCATTGCGGGCAGGAGGCTGTGATGGTCTTGCGGACCCATGTCAGCTACCAGTACAGCCACCGGGCTGGAATCGTGCGCACTTCGACGGCGGGAAGTTGAGTCCTAGCGGTCCACCCGAGCAACGTCACCCGTGACGCCGTCACTGGAGCTCATGGCGAGTAAAGCCCAACTCCGTCCACCACGTGACCCGCGAGGCTCGTCCTTCTGCAGCAGGCTCGCTGAGCAGCTCCACTACCGCTCGGTACGACCGTGCACTACGCCTGCCTGCCGCAGTTGCCACGTTGAGGGGCACCGATCGCAGAGACCGGCTAGCCGACCTCGCTTGATTGCCATTCGTCGAGGGGTACGGCCTGCGCCAGCAGTCCTTGACCCTCGATCTCGCGGTCGGCTAGAAAGCCCGCCCCAAAGGAAAAGTCCTTGCCGGTGAACTGCGGCGGGTTTGCTTCGAGCACGTAGTGACATAGGACTCGTACGATCGCCTCTCGGCCGACTGCCAGCCGATGCACATGGACGAAGATCACTTGGCGATCGCCCACCCGTTTCCGAGCGCCCCGGACGTCGGCGTGGCTGCTGCGGCCGGTCGGGTTCCAGGGATCGGTCAAGGCGAATACCCCCGACGGCATCATGAACCTCGAACGGTCTGCACGATGGTCGGGGTCCGCCGCGTCCTGCACGTCGACGTCCAACGGGCCGTGGTTGTGCACGAGCAAGTCGAAGGTGAGCAGGTTCTCGATATTGCGGCCTGCAACCCGCAACTCGACGAGTACGCCTGCTTCCTGGGGATCCATACGGGACCGTTCCGAGAGTCGCATCGTCACCCTGGTGCGCTTGGCCCCACCTCTAAAGAAGAAGTAGTAACCGACTGCTACTGCGGCGACGAGTCCCAGGACCGTGCCCAAAGCAAGCAACACAACGTCCTTGTGCTCCAGCATCCGGCCCTCTTGACTTCAACCCTTGGACCCGGCATCATACAGACGCGGCCGAGGCCCGGTCGGTGCAATACCTGCCCAATGAAGGAAGGAGATCAACCCATGCCAAGCATGCGCCTACCCCCAAACAGGCGTCGTGGTTGGCAGCAGAGTTGATCACAACTCCTTCGTTGGTCCGCTTTCGTTGGTCCCCATTGTTGGCCGCCTCCCCCGAGGTCATCGTCGCTCCGCGAGGCCACGAGTCCAGGTTGGCGCCAACCCACCGAGCGATGTTCCGGTATTTCTCACGTCGCGAAACCCGCCCGTCTTCTTCGAGTTGGACTAGTACACGCGCTCGGCAAGCCTGTCCGCTGTCAACAGCCCACTCGGACAACACGCCGTTCGGCCCGCACCGCCCCCGGGTCATGTACTAGGACATCAGGCATCCCTAAGCGCGTGTCTCCAAAGAACCTCGCCCATGCGATCGGCTGCGTCTCGCTTGAGCTCGGGCACGACGTGGCTGTACGTGTTCATGGTCAGGCTGATCTGGCTGTGGCCGAGCACCTCCATGACGACACGCGGGGCGACTCCCTGTAGAAGGAGGAGGCTGGCGGCCGTGTGGCGCAGGTCGTGTAGCCGGACCTCCCGGAGCCCCGCCTGGACCAGCAGCTCTTTGAACATCCGGTAGTCGTTCCTGGGATCGATGGGTGCTCCGCACTCGGTGGTGAACACGCAGTCGACGCCCTTCCACATGGAGCCGGCCAGAAGCCGCTCCTGCAGCTGGCGGCTTCGGTGGGCTCGCAGGGCGTCCACGAGGGGCGCAGGAAGGGACACGGTCCGACGGCTCCGGGCGGTCTTCGGCTCGGTGAACACCAGGCCCTTCGCTCGCTGCCGCTGGAGCGCTCGACGCACGCGGAGTGTCCCGGCGTCGAGGTCGATGTCGTCCCACCACAGTCCGAGTACCTCGCCCTGCCGGAGTCCGAGGGCGAGCCCGACGATCCAGCGAGCCTCGTTGCGGCCACCCAGGGCCGCCTGGAGGAGCTTCTGGGCCTCCGTCGAGGTGAGGGGCTCGACCTCGATGCGGGGGACGCTGGGCGGGTCCACGAGCGTCGCGACGTTCTGGGTGACGAGCTGCCACTTCACGGCCACGGCGAGGGCGCGTCGGATGATCGCGTGGATCTGCCGAACGGTGGCGGCCGCGAGCCCAGCGCCGGTCTTGGCGTTGTAGAGCGCGACGAGGTGCATCGGCTTCAGCTGGTCCAGCCGGTGATGCCCGATGACAGGGGTGATGTGCAGCCGGATGGTGTCGTCCAGCCGCTCCAGGGTGCTGACCCTTTGGCGACTCGGGGCTACCTCAGTCCGGTACGTCTCGAACCAGTCCTTGACCTTCATCGGCCTGGCCGTCGAGACGAGGCCACGGTCACGCTCGGTGAGGATTGCACGCAGCTTCGTGTGCGCCTCAGTACGCGTGCGAGCGCTGACGTACTTCCGTTTCCGCCTCCCGTTCTGCCAGCCGAGGTCGACCTGCGCCACCCAGTGCCCATCAGACCGCCTGTAGAGAGAACCCTCGCCGTTCGCGCGCTTCGGCCTTGGACCGTTCACAACTGCCGGCCTCGTTCAGCAGCATCGCCACTCCTAGAGGAGGACGAAGGGCCTAGGAAGCCCCTTGTTCTAGCCATTCGCAGCCATGTCTGCGCGGTGGGTCGCGACACCTTCCAGACGGTCATGATCATCTGGGCCGGGGAGCTACCGGTGTCCAGCGCCATCGCGTGCGCGGCCGCGACGAAGCGAAGGTGCTCATCGGACAGCTTCTGGCCAGGACGGGGCTTCTCGCTCCAGTTCCCGCTCGCGAACTGGTCGTAGGCGGCGCGCTGGGCCGCCATCAGCACCTGGCGGATTGGGAAGTTCCGCAGAGTGTCAGACGAGATCACCGCGTCGCGACCCGCCTTGGGATCCAGTCGCAGCCCGGTCAGCCGCGGCCTTCCATCACGGACTTCGATCTTCGCGCTGACCTCCCAAGCCAAGTCAGACAGGTCCAACTCAAGCCAGTCATCCACTGGGCAACCTCCATGCCATGTTGTACGGTCCATGCTGCATCATCATTCTAACAGATTGGCGTGGGGGATGAACCCGGAAGAGCAGCTGAAGATCCATACGAACCAGGAACGTCCGACGGTCCTCGTCTCGATCGAGGAGGTGGCCCGATTGCTCGGGCTGGGCCGTAGCACCGCATACGGACTGGTCATGTCCGGCGAGCTTCCCAGCGTCAAGATCGGCCGGAGTCGGCGCGTCCGTCGCACAGCGGTCACCGCCTTCGTCACGAGCCTGGAGGAGCAGGTATGACGCGCCACGGCAACGAAGCACGGAAGCCGGCGACGTCTGAGGGGGAGAGGGGGGGATCCCCTACTTCCGGCGGCAAGCCAACTCCCCTGACGAGGTACGCGAAGTGCATGGGGATGAGCATCGAGCAGCTGCGAGCGCTCGGTGTCACCGAGATTCCGAGGCACATCCTGACGGATGGACCCGCGGTCAAGATCGCGTACAGGGATCGGCAGGGCCAGGAGACCACGGCCAGGTTCGTGCACGTTGACACCGGCGAACACGCATGGCGCTCGAAGAACGGAGGCGAGGCTGCCGTCTACGGGCTGGACCGACTCACAAAGGCAGGAGCCGAGGCCGTCGTTGTACTCGTGCGGGACGAGCACGAAGCCATTGCCGCCCACGGAGCCGGCAAGACGACTCTCGCTGTGAACCGGTGGACGCCGGACGTCGTTGAGCTACTGAGAGGCACGGGAAGGGCAGTCGCAGTCATCGCCGATGACACCTCGCCCGAGACGATCGAGCTGTGGCGGGCTCGGCTGCCAGGTTTAGACGTTCGCATGGCTGTCGTGGCCCCCATGCGAGTTCCGTGGTCCTCCCAGGGGATGCGCCCCCGTCGGTTCGCGGCGGCGCTGAACAAGTCGGTCGGCTCCGCGCCGTCTCTAAAAGATCTCGCAGACGAGGCGGCCCGTGCGAAGCGCGAGCTGCTTTGGCCCTCATGTCGCGACATCGCCGAAGACCCGCACATCCTGCGCCTGTACGCCGACACACTCGAAGACGCGGGCGTGCTCGGCGTCCGGGACCCCGCTCAGCTCATCTACCTCCAGATGACCTCGCGCCTGCTCGATCGCCCGCTCTCGGTCGCCGTCCGAGCCGTCTCCTCGGCCGGGAAGAGCTTCCTCGTCATGGAATCCCTCCGGTTCTTTCCCCCGTCCGCGTACTGGTCGCTCACGGCGATGAGCGAGAAGGCCCTCTTCTACACCTCGGAGTCGTTGGTGCACCGCGTCCTCGTGCTGGCCGAGGCCGAGGGCATGGGCACCGACTTCTCGAAGTCCACGCTGCGGAGCCTGCTGTCCGAGGGGAGGATCCGCTACAGCACCGTGGTCAGCGTTCCTGGGGAGGCACCGCAGGGGAGGGATCTCGAGATCGCCGGACCGACGGGTCTGCTGGTGACCCACACCAAGACCACGCTTGACCCGGAGCTCGAGACCCGCCTTGTCGGCATCACGGTGCCGGACTCGTTGGAACAGACTCAGGCGATCATGCAGGCACAGGCGCGGACTGCCGAGGGCGGATCCTCTGCACCCAAGGATGCCGCCATCATCCGGCCCTGGCTGGACTTCCAGGAGTGGCTTCGCCTTGGAAACAACAGGGTGGTCGTCCCCTTCGCTACGACCCTCATGGAGCTGATGCCAGCGGGTGCTATACGGATGAGGCGCGACTTCGGGAAGGTCATCAGTTTTATCCAGGCGCATGCCCTACTCCAGCAGTGCAGCCGCGACACCGACGGCCAGGGGAACATCATCGCGACCGTGGCCGACTACGCAGCAGTCCGTCGCGTCTTCGCCTCCGTGCTCGCTGAGACCGTCGAGTCAGCCGTCCCCATCGAGGTACGGGCGACAGTCGAGGCCGTCATCGCCAGGCAGGACGGGCGTCTCGACTGCTGTACAGAGGTGACTATTGCGGAGCTGCGCCGGGACCTGCACCTGGCAGACGCGCCCGTCCGTCGACGCGTCGCCCTGGCAGTAGAGCTGGGCTACCTCACAGATCGACGCAGGAACGCCCACGCCGCCCACGCACTCATCCCCGGCGAGCCCATGCCGAGGGACCGTCACGCCCTGCCCACTACCCGGCGTCTACGCACCGCCGTCGGTGGTGGTTCCTTGCGCGACCAGTAGCCCCCCTCCCCCCTCCCTCTTCCTCGGCGACGCCACGAGACGAGGCTGTGGAGCATTCATTGTTCCTACTTATGAAAAGGCAGAAGAACTTCAGCGGGAGGGAGGGGGAGGGGCACCCCAGTAGCCAGACAGCCCAACACGTTCCGCAGTGGAACGCGATCACAGCTCAGCCCAAAACGAAATGTCAAAATGGAGAGGGTCATCAAAGTATGGCGCGCTACAAGCTGTACCGCTACTGCTACTGCACCTCGCGCCACCGGACATACCGTGCCATGGCCAGATGCGTGTGGAGCAGGGCCGATACCGTCGACGGAGAAGGACCCTACGCGCTGCTCATGCGCTGCCGCGCGGTAACTGTCAATCTCCACGCGTCACCAGAGCAAGCGGAAGAAGAATGTGAGATCCAGAATGTAGTCGGGTGCTGTGGGCGCTGCTCACGTAGCCACGAGATCATCCAGCTAGTACTTCCATAGCCGCATAGGCATGCGAGGTGTGTAGAACAACCCCGTGATGGAATCAGCCGGGGCGAGGCCGGCTGACATGGCCCTGCTCCCGCTTTCAGCTCCAAGTCAACACGAAGGGTAGGTAGCTGCTCACACTCCCGGCAGACGTCCTAAGCCTGAGGCAAGGACAGGTACTGTTCTGTACTTCCCCGGCCCTCCAGTACTTTTCAGCTCCGGCGAGCTCGAAGTACAGGGTTTTTCCCTCATTTTCCGCATAGAACTAGGGGAGTTCAGTTACTCTCCCGAAGCTCCGGTGTACGCGATCCTGGCCTCGTTCTGCAGGATCCTGCGGTAATCGCGAAGCTCGAACTAGGGGACGTCTGTGTGCTCTAAGCCGTGGCCGACCGTCCTGGCGGGACCCTGCTTCCGGCGGCGTGGCCAGCTCCGGGCACGTCGGAGGTCCCGTGGCGCGTGGGGGCCGCCTGCAGGCGAGGGCCAGTCGCAGTACGAGCCACAGGCCCGGCGATGGTGCGAGAGGTCGGTGGCTACCGGCAGGTGATGCTGTCGTCCTCGGCCAGAAGGGCCGTGACGGACCTCAGATCCGCACGGAGTTTCTCCAGCCGGGCCTCCCGCACCACCGGATCTGGGTGCCGGAACGCCTGACGACTGGTGTGGTAGCTGGGCACGATGACCAGGTCCTGGCGGTAGTCCGGGTAGCGCCGCCGGAAGCGCCGCCAGCCCGCCTGGGCGTCTCCCCCGTGGAGCAAGACCACCTGAAGCCGAGGGAGGAGCTCCAGCAAACGGTGCAGAGGCTCCGCTGCCGCGTCTAGCTCGGCCGTCGTCGGCTTCCGGTTCACGTACCAGGGGTAGGCGTTCCACGGCACCAGCTCAGAGGCGGGCAAATGAGCTTCGGCGAGCAGCGTCGAGTAGCGCTCGGCGGATGGATCGTCATTCTCGAGGCAGAGAAGGCCGCTGCCCGTCCCCTGCTGCGTAGCTGGACCTGGGTCGCGCAAGATCGACAGCACCCGAGCGTCGACGCCGCCGTAGATCGCTGCGACGTGCGGCATCCAGCCTCGGCCTGCACTCGCTACGAGGTCGTTCACCAGCTCGTTGATCGCGGCGATGTGAGGTTCGTACAGCCGCGACAGCTGCTCGGCTCGGTACGCGGGGTCGCTCATGCGGCGGTAGGGCATGCCGCAATGATGCCGACATAGCCGCCCTTCGCGCGCGGCCTACCGCCGACTTACACAACGGGAGCCGTGATGGAGTGGTGGCAAGTCACGCTGGATGTCGTACGAACAGTGGCAACCGTCGCTGTTCCCGTCGTCGTCGCTGTATTGGGGTACCGCCTCAACAGGCGATTGAAGCTCTGGGAGGCGGATCAGTGGCGCAATCAGGAGTTGATAAGAGCCAGGCTGGCCTACTATCAGGTAATCGCGCCCCAGCTGAATGACCTCATGTGCTTCTTTGGCTTCATTGGCGATTGGAAGCGATTTACGCCTCCGGCCATTATCGAGCTGAAGCGTAAGCTGGACCGGGATTTCTATACGGCGTCACCCCTATTCAGCGAGGCGAGCGAATCCGCCTTCAGCGACTTCATGGACGTATGCTTCGAGACATTCGGCACATGGGATAAGGACGCGAAGCTCAGGACTGGCTATGGGCGGCGACGAAGCGCGACGACCGGGTGGGACGGGACCTGGGAACCGATGTTCACGCACGGCGAGGAGCAGAGGGTGACGAAGGAGGAGTTGGCGGCCCTAAGGAGCGCGTACGACGCCGTACTTGGTGCGCTCGCACGAGACGTCGCCCTTCTCGACGCACGCGAGCGCTACCTGACTGGAGCGCTACCCATAAACGCTCACTGATTAGCAGTGTGGGGTCCTGGGCTCGGCGCTTCTGAGAGCTCCGCGACGTCGAACAGGTCCCGTGGTGCCACGCCGAGGGCTAGCGCGAGGCGCAGCAGCAGCTCCAGCCCCGGCGAGTGCTGCGCGTTCTCGACCTCAACCAGGTAGGAGCGGTCCGTGCCCGCACTGAAGGCGACGTCCTCCTGGGTGAGCCCCGCCGACTTCCTCAGCTCACGCAGCCGCCTACCGAGGGCAGCCCGCTGCCGCTGCAGCAGCTCGGGAGTGTCGGACACCGCACGGAGCCTTTAGACCCACTCCGCCGCGGTCTGTAGGTGATGACCTACATACTCGTGTGCGTCACCACACAGCAGGAGGAGGTCAGGTGAGCTCGTCCCAGCAGCTCGGCGAGTTCAACGTCCGGCCAGCCCAGGCGGCCATGGGCGGAAAGCGCCCCCAGCGCCTCCAGGAGGCCCGCGAACGGTCCGGTCTCTACCCGAGCCTCTCCTCGGAGGTGTCGGCCGTCCTAGAGCGCTTTCGGGCCTCTGCTCGGAAGGGTCGTCAATGACCGGGCCGCTCCCTGCTCCCGGCTGGTATCAGGACTCGCTGACTCCCGGGCAGCTGCGGTGGTGGGACGGTCGGCAGTGGACACCGAGCACCCAGGCTTCACCGACTCCGTCGTCTCAGCAGACGCGCGGAACTCAACACCAGGCCGAGGCAGGCTCGCGACAGTCGGAGGAACGTCTGCACGCTTCAGGACAACGGCTGAAGGACGCGCAGGAAGCACTGCGGAGTCGCCCCAGGTGGGAGCCCGTCCCGCCAGACGCCGAGCATGGTGATCGGGTTACCGGCATGCCAATCCCGCGATGGGTCGACGCGCAGGCCGGACGCTCCGCGCCCTCCGGCTGGTATGCCAGACATGACGATGACGAGCAGTACCGCTGGTGGGACGGGACTCAGTGGACCGACCGTGATGATGCCGCTCTCGTGGCGAGCCTGAGAGTAGGCAAGAAGCAAGCGGAACAAACCACGGCCGACCGGGAGGCCTTCTCCGCCAAGCTGGACATACTGGAGGCCCGTAGGAAGCAGATAGCAGCAAATGGGGCCGCCCGAATCAAAGAGCTGACCGAACTAAAGGCGACCAACACTGCAGCTGCCATGGTTCGTCAGGAGATCGCGCGGAAGAAGAAGCGAACGACTCGAATTGTGATGAGTCTGATTGGGCTGACGCTTCTCGGAGGTTGCTACGCGTTCGTCCATAACGTCAACTCCACGAATCGGCAACAGGTCGACAACGGCGCGCCTGGAGCCTATGTGGCGTGCCAGGGGTTCGTGAGGGATCGCCTTCGGTCACCTTCAACGGCTCACTTCCCGCTCGACCTGGCCACGGCTGTGACGCCGGTGGGGACCACCTTCATCGTGAAGTCGTACGTCGACGCCGACAACAGCTTTGGGGCACCTATCCGAAACAACTACGTCTGCGAGGTCACGAGCTCGGACGGAAACTGGAACCTCATAAGTCTGACCGGACTGCAGTAGCGGACGTACTCTCGCGTCATGGACGCGCCGACAATCGTTCCGCTGCGACCCGGCGAAGGACGACTTACCCCTGGAGCGGCAGTAGATCTGCGAGACCTGAACCCCCAGCAGGCCGTCGTGTCCATGTGCGAGCTGTTCTACGCCACTGGCACGGCACAGGCTCTCCTGAGGGACCCCGACGAGGTACGACGACTGGTACGGCTCGACTGCCGCCGACGTGGCATCCGCGTCCGCACCTTCGCGGCTGGCAACATCGTGGTCCTCCATGACGACGATAGGTACCACGCCTTCCTCTCCACGCCCAGGGGTCGCGAGTACCAGGCCGACGTGAACCTACGAGTCGCAGCGTCCTTCGAGGCGCTGGTTCCGGGACCGAAGCGGCGGCTACGAGTGGTCCCGTCAAAGGACCGACCCTGAGTCTGGAGGCCGACCTGGAGGAGGTCGTCCGAGAGCTCCAGAAGACGCTGCGACAGCAGGCGAAGCTGGCCGGACGGGTGGCCGGCCTACGCGCTGAGATCGCGGCTCTGGAGGCAGCAGTAGCCGCAGAGTCGATCACCGCCTTGCGAGGGCTGCCGGACCTAGGCACCCTCACCAGGGCACAGGCAGTCGAGGTCCTCCTCCGGAACGCGGAACGACCCCTCGGCCCACGGGACATGGTCACCGCGTTCGGGAGAAACGGTCGGCCCGACGAGTCCATCACGAATCTCACGAGCGTCCTGGGACAGCTCGCACGTCGAGGCAAAGTGCAGCGCGTTGCGCGTGGCCTGTACGTGCTCATGAGCGAGTCGAGCGGATAGCCATGGATGAGCCCAGGCGCCTCTACCTTAGAGACCATACGAGGGCTGTTCCCCTCACGATCCAACCCGTGCTCGCCAGCTGGGATGTCCGAGGAAGCAAGAGCCAGGAGCGGCTCCACACCTTCCTCGAACACTGCACGCAGGCGCTCGGCCTCCGCCTGGACGACGGACAGACGGACCTCTGCCTGAGCCTGGAGATCGGCCTCCCCCCAGGTACCTCGCTCACCTCTCACGGTCACGACCTGGACAACTACCTGTTCCCGCTGGCAGAACACGTCGGGGCCAGCCGACTCGCGGCGGTCTTCGGACGCAAGAGCCACTCAGACCAGTCGTCTCTCTCCGTGAGCCGTGCCGTCGCAGGTGCCGGGCTGGTCCCCCGACCGATGCTGCACGTGCGCACCACGACATCGAGCCAGAGCCCCGGCTGGAAGGCCCAGGTCAACGCTGCCTGCCAGGACCAGGCAGCGGGAGTGCTGCCGGACGGCGGCGTGTCACTTCAGCTGCTCATTGTCACGTCACGAAGCCGAAACTGGGCGACCCTCTGGAAGCCAGCGATTGACGCTCTCGGGCCCTTACTCGGCGTCGATGATCCCTCCCGGCCCTACACACCCAGAGACGATCGCATCGTCGACCTCGGTCTCCATCACGAGGTGAACGACTCCCTTCGCCACGAGGTCGAGCTGCTCAGCTGGTGACGCGGCGTCCCTTAGATGCAACAAACACTTGCATCTGGATCAGGACTGTGTAACCGTCTCTGTTGGGCCAATCGGTCCAACTCGCGGGCCTCCGGGTCCAAGAAGGGAATGTCATGACAGGAACCACCGGGCACAAGTGCCCCGCTTCAGGCATCTGGCAGTGCGACAAGCCTCATCACGAGCAGATCGCACTCAGCATTCACGAGACCTTTCCGCCGTGCAGCGGTGGTCCCGGGGCTGCTACCTGGACTCTGCTCCGCCAGACCCGGTGAGCGGCAACCTTCCCCCAGCCGACCTGCTGATCGTTGGCCTCCTGGTCGTAGCAGTCGGCACGCACGTAGTCCGTCGGTCTTCGAGCCAGCTGGGAATCGCTCCCTATCTGGTAAGTGGACTCCTGATGCTCGCGGCGCAGGCAGCCAGGAGTTGACGGCTCCTTCCTCCGCTCCGGCCTCACACCCTGGCTCCAGGGATGAGGCCGGAGCGGAGCCGTTTCCCCATAACTCCGTGAGCGAGTCGAGACGACCGTCCTCCGGGGACTGTGTGACCATGTTCCACATGTCTGGAGCTGGATCTGCAGTTGACCTCGGCGAACTGGCGAGCCTGCTGAGACAGCATCGCGCTGGGCACGGTCTGACCCTGCGAGAGGTGGCCGCCGAAACCGGAGTCCCTTACTCGACTCTCTCGCGTGTGGAGAAGGGCCAGATCCCAGACCTCGCGACCTTTCGCAACATCGTGGAATGGCTGGGGGTACCAGCTGATAGGTTTTTCCCTACTACGAGGGTTCGCACCGAGACGACGCCGGAAGCCGTCGCACACTTCCTTCGCCGCGACCCCTCCCTCAACGAACAAGCGAGGGAACAACTCGCATCAGTCTTCGAGCAGATGTATGGCGCCCTAACTGCAACCAAGCAGCTGGTCACACTTCATCTGAGAGCTGAACGGGCCTTCGTTCCAGAAGCCTCGGCCCTATTGTCCACTCTGCTCCAGACGATGGAAGCAAAGCTGCTCGAACGCCCCCCCAGGTAGGCCCCACCGTGCGCCGAGGTTTCAAGGCAGAAGCAGAACGGCACGCAGCCAGGATTCGCAACGAGCTGGACCTAGCACCTGACGCTCGCATTGACCTGTCGTCACTGGCATTGCACATAGGCGTCGAGATCATCAGCGCGGCTGAACTCGTCCCGTTGGAAGAGCTAGAAGAACTCGAGCGTTTACAGCCGAGGTGCTTCAGTGCAGCCACGTTCCACCTGCCAAATAAGCGGACCGTGGTCGTGACCAACCCCGTGGGATCCTCGACGGCACGTCACGTGAGCGACGTCGCTCACGAGGTCGCGCACGTCCTGCTGAGTCATGAGATCCGCCGCGTCCAGCGACTCGGAAACTTCACCTTCTTCGACTGCGACCCAGATCAGGAGGAGGAGGCCAACTGGTTCGCGGGATGCCTGCTTCTCCCCCGGCCGCTGCTGCTCAGAGCGGCCAGGCTCGGCCACTCCGCTGAGCAAGTCGCGGAACTCTACGGAGTCTCTTTCGAGATGGCGCGCTTCCGACTAAATGCGAGTGGCGTCTACTTCCAAGCCAAGGGCGCTCGACGAACTACCTCCAGCTAGGGCTGAGAGGGCCATTGGCCTGATTCTGGCAGGCCTTCCCCAGCACGGGACTCCGCAACAACACGCGGCGGTCACTTTGCACTGCACCTCGCGGCTGCAAAGCCCACTAACGTCGACACCTCGAACCGCCCCCCTGTTTCGACCTCAGCCACTGTCAGAGTCGGGGGGGCACTACAGCCACGAGCACAGCCACCTGGACGTTCAGCCACGCACCTCGGTCGACGCTGATGGACTGGATCGCCACACGTACCAGCCGGCGTGGACGTCCGCGGACGTCCCTGCACAGCGGACTTTCCAACTTTTAATCCGCGGGTTCAGGGTTCGATCCCCTGGCGGCCCACCCCGCTCACCTGCACTTTCAATGGCAGGGCACCGACGCTTGATCCTGAATAGGGGCATGTGGGTGCGATGTGGGCACGGAGCC
>JAABVA010000885.1_pt1 | contig 34410 bp, 27 predicted proteins | sample 5560331 | NCBI WGS metagenome assembly JAABVA01 (sample SAMN12812661, study PRJNA571458) | rock metagenome | isolation source: Antarctica rocks | place: Antarctica: Victoria Land, Mt New Zealand sud | collected 2016-01-07 | reverse complement strand
GATGACGGGATTCATCTTCAAAGGCACGATAGACGCGAGGGAGTGCTGCGTGATCGACCCGTTTGAGGACCTCGCCTTCAAACAGAAAGTGAACCCGATCCTTTTTTTTCGGATCGATCACCTCTTTAAGGGCAAACTGATTGCCCTTCACGCGCAGATCACGTACTCGATAGACCGCACCAAACCCACCCTTGCCGAGCAACGCTTCGACCACATAGCGATCACGTATGATAGTCCCGTTTGGGAGAATGGTTTGGACTCCTTGCATTTTTCACCTCGCGTCTAATGGGCGGTATGTCTTCTGTGAGCGACGAAAGAATATGACAAGCATGAAAGTTTGTCGTCCTTCGCTCTCCTTTGTAATACGCATATCATGTTCTATTAGATGAACTCAATGAAGAGAAGAATTCAAAACAGTGGTCTCATTCCCTTGACATCCTCATCACGTTCACCTATCATAAAGGATAAGTATTAACTATTCGTTAACAAAAATTTCACCTTCACATACTCTAGGCACGTCTACTCAAAAGGGGAACGTGTGGGAGATAAGTACATGTCAAAACAGTATGTCGGGCATTTGCCCCACCGTGACCCACTCCATCACTATCTGCAATATGATATATTGCCACAGCTAGGGCTGGCTAACCAGCCTGCGAAATTTCGCGTCTTTCGCATGGGTGGCAGCAATGAAGTCTATCTTTACGAAGAGAAGCACAGTAGTGTACAGATAGTAGGAAAATTCTTTGCAAGAAGTACGCAGAGCGGTTTCCATATGCCAGAAAAAGATCAGCGTATGGAGCAAGAATTTCACAATCTGCACATGATGCGTGGCTATGGCCTGATTGGGTATCCACATGACGTGGTACGACCACTTGGCTACAATGGCTGGTTGAACAGTTTGTTGGTTGAGGAGTATCGGGGGGGACAATCGCTCAGTCATGTGATCACTGATGCAATTGTTGCGCGACAACCTGATAGACTCTATGGGAAGCTCACCGCATTGGCATACTTTCTCGCTACCTTTCATAATCGGACTGCCAATGGGTATGGCGTTGATTTTCACGAAGATTGCGCGTATCTTGATCGTCTTATACGCAAACTCTCTAAAAAACAGTCGATGAGCTGGGATGAGGTGAATGAGTTTTCCTGGCTCCGTGACCGTTGGCGCGAACAGCCGCGTATGTGGGAGGATCAGCAGGTGCTTGTGCATGGCGATGCGACCCCATCAAACTTTTTGTTTGGGCAAGGGCTGAGCGTCGTCGGGATAGACCTGGAACGGATGAAGCGAGCTGATCGTGTCTTTGATCTTGGACGCATTGCGGGCGAACTGCAACATTTCTTCTTGCAAATCACAGGCGATAAATATGCGGCTGAACCCTTTATCGGCCACTTTCTGTGGGAATATGCCTGTCACTTTCCCGACCGACAGAGTGCATTTGCCTCGATCACTAGACGATTGCCGTTTCAAATGGGGCTGACCTTGCTCCGCATCGCTCGTAACTCCTGGATCAGTCACGACTATCGGCGTCGGCTCATTGAGGAAGCAAAAATCACGTTGAGGACGTTTTGATGGATATTCGTGCGCTCCTCTTTGACGTGAACGGGACACTTATCGACATTGAAACAGATGAAGGATTAGAGGAGATTTATCGTGCAATCGCACATTTTCTGATGTATCAGGGTATCACACTTCATCGCTGGGAGGTGCGCGACCTGTACTTCCAGATTATGCAGCGACAACGCGCGGCAAGTGCTGAAAAGTTTGTCGAGTGGGATGCGACTGCGGTATGGCGTGAGTTCTTGGAGAAAACGGGAAGCGACTATACGCGGTCATTGCCTGCCGAAAAGCTGGCGCAACTTCCTCTCTTCCTAGCGGAGTTGCACCGAGGCATCGCCCGTAAGCGGCTTCGGCCCTATCCCCAGGTACAGGAGACGCTTGAGCAATTGCACCCACACTATCGCCTGGCAGTTGTTTCCGATGCACAAAGTGCCTATGCCGTATCCGAATTACGTGCTGTAGAGCTACTCAATTATTTCAATCCTGTCATTGTCTCCGGCGACTATGGATATCGCAAACCGGATTCGCGTCTCTTTCAAAAGGCACTTGCCGTGTTAGGGATACGACCAGAGCAAGCCCTTTATATTGGAAATGATATGTACCATGATATTTGGGGAGCGCAAGAGGTAGGGATGAAGGCGGTTCTGGTTTCCTATAATCGTGCCGACATCTCTTCTGAAGCGATTTCACCTGATTATATCATTTATAGCTTCTCCGAGCTGCTACAAGCGGTCAATTATTTTGCGATGCTTGGATAACGCAACCACATTGTGTGTAACCTGGGATGGTTCTCAATGGTTCCCATTGAGCAAAATGCACTCTTTCCAGCACGTAATGATGCTGCACCACATGCCTAACCCCTACTGATATTGACATTGCTGTATACAAGCTCTCTGTATAATGCCTATGTGAGTAGTTGATACGACAAAAGCGGAAGGAACAAATCGTGTTTGAGTATTGGCTAGCAAACAGAGTATTTTCAATGGTATAGATACCATGCAGGGTAAATTTGAAAGGATACACAATTATGGCAAAGATTGCACCAGTTAAAGAGACTATCGCAGAGAAGATCAAGCTTCTCCACATGACGAACGAGAAGGCTGAGCGTAAAGGTATCAAGCCTCTATTTGTCATCGTTCCCGTTGTGGTTGCAATGGTAGCAGCTACTACATTGCTCACGGTACGCCGTTTACGCAGCAAATCCTGGTTCTAGTCCTCTTACGAGCAACAAACATCACCTCCTCAACGAGTGTATGCGAAGGAAAGTGGGCTTCCTCTGCACACACTTCAATCGCTAAGAAAGTGCGCGGACAACGTTGTCCGCGCACTTTCTTAGCGAGTTCTCGGCACATCTCTTCGATGCACAACCATATGTACCTCATATTTAGGTCGCAGCGTTTGGAATAACCTTTGATTGCTTGGTATCTGCATCCGCTGTTTGGGTTGCCATAATGATATGCTCCTCTCTTGTCATAACAGAGAGATGGTATAGTATGACTGTGATATGTTCTATGTTTCTTATACCACAGCATTGAGGTGTTTGCCATAGTTAGCAGCAATACAACGATACAGTTTCATATGAACGCGGATGATCGTCGCCGTATCGAGTTCCTGCCCTGGCATCTTCCGATGGAAGAGTGGGTAAGCCAGGGATTAGAGGTGCTGAACGTGCGTCATGGCGACTCGCGCCATCCAGTGCTTTTTGTCGAGCGCGATAAAATACGCTACGCTATCAAAGAGACAACGCCACGCATGGCAGAACGCGAAATACGTAATTTTCGCGAGATCGAGCGCAGGGGTATTCCAGCCCTCAGTCCTGTTGGCGTCGTCATTGTGCCCGCGCCACCTGTGCCACTTGATGTTCCTAAACTGAGTGGGATCACACAATACGTCAATGGGGATCGCGGCTATACGGTGACACGGCTGGCACCGCGTGTCGTTCCCCATGTGCTTTTATATCGTCTCCCCTTCACAAAACGTACAAAGCAACGTCTTCTCTCGGCAGTGGCGGTATTGATGATTGAATTACATGAACACGGCGTCTACTGGGGTGATCCTTCGCTGGCTAACGTGCTTTTGCGGATAGATGGACGTAGTATTCTGGCGATTATGGCTGATGCCGAAACCTCAGAACTCTTTCCAGGGCCGATTAGCGATGGTCTACGCGAACAGGATTTAGCGATGTTCGGCGAGTCGCTTGCATGGCAAGCAGAAGACTTGCGTATCTTGCGCGGTCTACCAGAAGACACGCAGGTCCTGAACGATGCAGACTTTCGCTACTTCGAGCAGAGGTATAAATGGCTCCGTCGCCAACACGCTCGCGTAACGATGGGCACTCCCGACACGACACGCAAGCAAGTACAGGAGTTTCTGCACACGTTAAATCGCTGGAATTTCTCGTTGCTGAGTAGCACAGGCCACACGATACAACAATTAACAACCGTCCTTCCAGGCTGGCATCAGCGTCGTATTTACGATTTGCTGCATATCAACATACCGCGTGTCTACGCCCACCGCTTTTACGATATGATACTTGGGCATCAAGCTATACTATCTGAGCGATTAGGGCTTGAAGTCAGCGTAGAAGACGCTGCACATGACTGGTACACACGTTATCACTTGCCAACCATCTTACTACTCCGTCAAAACTTGACGCGCGGAGAAGATCCCATGCAAGCTTACTTCGCTATCATGCAGCACAAGTGGAATATGAGTCGCAAGGCAAAGCATGAGGTTCCACTTGAAGAGGCTATCCTGGACTGGTCAATGCGAAAGGCAAATACAGGCACACTTGGCCCTGTTGACCCTGCCACCCTCGCCACATGGTGGAGTGAGCGTAAACCCGTTACGACCGCCTTAGAGCCTACGCCAATCGAGAGCGAAGAGTTAGAGCCGTTGCTCTCATCAAGTGAGAAACCGCTTGTGCGCCTGCCTCAACCAGAGCTAGAGCAGAAGATACCAGAGATATTAGAAAAAGGACAAGAGAAAGAATAACATGCAATAATCCTACCCTATGGGCAGAATTATTGCATATTATTCAAAGAGAGCTAGAAGATGTTACTCTTCGGTATCAAGAATATCATCATCTGTATCTTCTTCTACATCTTCCGCGACTTCGACTTCACCTGTCTGGAACGCGGTAATGTTGCCGCGAATTTGTTCTTCGATGGCACTAGCGACATCAGTGTTCTGACGCAAAAATTCTTTCGCGTTCTCACGTCCCTGTCCCAGGCGAATGTCGCCAATGGTGAACCATGCACCACTCTTCTTGACAAGGCCCATCTCCAGGCCGAGGTCGATGAGTCCGCCTTCACGTGAGATACCCTCACTATACATGATATCAAACTCTGCAGTTTTGAATGGGGGCGCAACTTTGTTTTTAATCACGCGAACACGTGTGCGGTTGCCCACTACATCCTGACCTTGTTTGATTGAGTCGGTACGACGAATGTCTAAGCGCACAGAGGCATAGAACTTGAGTGCCTTACCACCAGCCGTTGTTTCAGGGTTGCCGAACATGACGCCAATCTTTTCACGCAACTGGTTCGTGAAAATGACAGAGGTGTGTGAGGTGCTGATAGCACCCGTCAATTTACGAAGTGCCTGACTCATCAAGCGAGCCTGTAAGCCGACGTGCGAGTCGCCCATCTCACCTTCGATCTCGGCGCGTGGTGTCAGTGCTGCCACAGAGTCAATGACAATTACGTCGATGGCATTACTACGAACGAGCGAGTCCACAATCTCTAATGCCTGCTCACCAGTGTCTGGTTGCGAAATAAGCAGGTTGTTGACATCTACACCACACTTGGCAGCGTAGACGGGATCAAGCGTGTGTTCCGCGTCCACGAATGCTGCATAGCCACCAGCTCGTTGCACACTTGCAATGATATGCTGACACAATGTTGTTTTACCAGAGGACTCAGGCCCGTAAATTTCTGTAATACGCCCTTTAGGAATACCACCAATGCCCAGTGCCAGGTCCAGGGAGATAGAACCAGTCGGGATAGCTTCTACGTGAACTTTTGCCGCTTCACCCAGTTTCATGATCGCGCCTTTCCCAAAGCGACGTTCGATCTGCGAAAGTGCGAGATCAATAGCTTTTTCGCGTTCGGTCATAGCTGGCGATGCCGCCGCAGTACCGTTACGGTCTGTTGTGGCTTTTTCTTTTTTGCTTGCTGCCATATGTCTTCACAGGACACGAGCGAATGACGCTTGCATAGTCCTGCTTCCCTCCTTTTGTAATACACGTTTCCCGGCAAAGGGAGCGCGTTTCTCAGTGAATGTGCGAGAGGCACATAGGATGCATGTGACAAAGGAGATAAAGGAGTAAGTTCTGCCGATGCATTCCGATACGTCCCGCGCGATTGTGCTTTCCTACGTATCTGTTCTTTGACAAGGGTGAAAAGTCGGAAATAGGTGGCAGGTGCTCTCTTTCCTGCCCCATTAAACTAGAACAATCGTACCATAAAGTGTTAGCGGTGTCAAGCAACAGTTTTGTTGCTTAGCAAGCGTGGTCTGTAGGGACCGATTTATCGCGTCCTTTCGGCGATCACAAGGCCAACAGGACGCGATAAATCGGTCCCTACAATTTTATAATTCGCGGCGACCTTCGAGGGCACGGCTGAGAGTGCCTTCGTCGGCGTATTCGAGATCGCTGTTGTTCGATAGACCACGAGCAAGCGCGGTAATGCGTAGGTCAGGTCTATGCAGTTTCGAGAGGTCATCTTTGACATAGAGGGCCGTTACGTCACCAAGCGACCCCGGATTCATGGCAAGAATGATTTCTCGTACTGCAGGGCTACTTTCTACACGGCGCACCAGTTCGTTGATACGCAGGTCTTTTACGCCGATACCGTCCATTGGCGAAATTCTTCCGTGCAGGACGTGATACAGTCCCTTATAAGAACCTGTTTTCTCTAGTGCAATCAAATCAAGCGGTTCCTCGACGACACAGATTATCCCCTGATTACGATTCGGGTTGCTACAAATGGCACAAGGGTCGGTTTCGGTAATGTTGAAACAGCGCGAACAGTAAATGATGCTCTCTTTTACACGCATGATAGCCTCTGCCAAACGCCGTGCCTGATCGGTAGGGCTACGCAGAACGAAAAAAGTCAGGCGTTGTGCAGTTTTCACGCCGATGCCTGGAAGTTTTGAAAACTCTTCGACCAGTGCCGCGACTGGTGGTGCAATGTCACTCATGTTTTAGAATAGTCCTGGAATCTTCGCACCACCTGTGACGTTGCTTGCCATCTTTTGTTGTGCATCGTTTGCCTTATCAAAGGCATCCTTTGCTGCTGCACGCACCATCACCTCTAACTCCTCGATCTCATCCGCACTGAATGCTTCGGGGTCGATTTTTACATCGGTGACTTCAAATTTTCCTGTCATAGTGATGGTAACGGCACCACCGCCAGCAGTACCGACAAAGTTGGTTGCCTCTAGCTCCTCTTGCATCTTGACCAATTTTTGCTGCATCTTTTGGATTTCACGCATATTCATGAACAAATACTCCTTTTCTCTCTTATTGTTTCGGTTGAACGTCCTTTATATTTGCCTTAAACATTCGTATGACTTCTTGCACTACCAAATCGCTCTTCGCTTTTTTTTCGAGAACCTCACGGCGCGTTTCGGATGGCTGTTCAGCTACCTCTACAGCACCTTTGGCATGTCCATCGTTGACAACTCCATCACTACTCGTATTCTCTCTCACAATGTGCGTTCTGGCAAGTGGGGGAGCAGTATTCGTCGTTTGCGCCAATGGAACCGTTGGCGGTGCAGCATTTGTCGGCTCTCGTCTCTGCATGGGTTCCTGAGTAAACGGCTTTTGCGGTGTTGATACCGATGCAGGAGCCGAGCGTTCACGATACGCTGATGGTTGCGGCTGCGTTGCTATGCCCGAATTGGCGGCCCGCCCTCCCATGTCTTGCATTGAAATCGGCGGTAGTGGAACCGACAAATTCTGCCCACTCGTCACCTGTCCTGGCGGAAGTATCCGTACCTGGCACTCTTGTCCTAACTCGACCTTCATTGCCCATTCGACAGCTTTTCGCCGCTCTTCTTTTTGCAGTGTGTCAAAGTGAAACTTACCAGAAGCTCTCAGTAAGACTATTGGAAGACTCTGCGTACCCTCCACATCGACAACTGTATAGCCGTTCAAGACAGCCTGAATCATGCCCCCATCTTTCTTGGATTTGACGCGCCGTTTAATGTCTTCCCATTTTTCTTTGATATCGGCAACGGTCAAGGACAAAGAGGCATACTCAACTTCGTGTACTACTGGTTGCTCGACGGTCTCTTGAGATGAGGCAGGTGGCTCCTGTTGAGGAAGTGAACTCATCGAAGATGTGGTAGATTCCTCTTCCTCATCACCGTCATGGAAAGATACATCGTCCCAATCGGGAAGTACGTCATCAACGTTATTACTTACAGGAGCAAGGGGTGCCGATTGTTGCGCGGCAACTGGCGGTTGCACCTTCTCTTCCTCTTGTTTATAAGCTGTAGGTTGTGATTGTTGTACGGGCGCAGGACGTAGTTGCTCCTGACGCCGTACAGGTTGGGGAGCATGAACAGGGGCGGCAGGTTGCACGGTATTTTGATTTTGTGGTACCTGTGCCGTGCGATGATGCTCAATGCTGGTTAGAAGTGCAAGCTCTAAACCAAGCTGCGGTGTGCCCTGGTTTTTCTGCATCAACTCGTTTTGTGCGAAGATACGCGCACATGTGGTGAGTTCTTCCAGACTAAAGAGTTGGGCGGTTTGGGTGATCTCGCGAATCTCATCGTCAGTGCTATCAAGAATATCCGCAATGTTGGCACCTGCTTTGTGCAGCATCATGGCACGAAGATATTCCGCGACCTGTGTGTTGATTTGACGCAGGTCGGCACCTGCTTCCGCGAGTTCATGAATGAGATGCAATCCAGCGGCACTCTCAAGCAGTGCGATATGAGTAACAAATTTTTGAATTGCACGTGGGTCTGCCACGCCCAGCATGGTCTGTACTTTTGGCAGGCTTATCTCGTTGCCGGAGTAGGCAATGGCCTGGTCAAGCAGACTGAGAGCATCACGCATACCCCCTGCTGCCGCTCGTGCAATAAGTTCGGCGGCTCCACGTTCGAGCTTCACCTGTTCCTGCTCCGCAACAAAATCGAGATGGGCTACAATCTGGCGTGTGGTGATACGTTTGAAGTCGAAGCGTTGACAACGTGAAAGCACCGTCGGTAGCATTTTGTGGACATCGGTGGTCGCCATCACAAAGATGGCGTGTTCGGGTGGCTCTTCCAATGTTTTGAGCAGCGCGTTGAATGCCTCTGTCGTCAACATGTGCGCTTCGTCAAGGATATAAATTTTGTACTTACCCTCAGAAGGACGCACCATGACCTTTTCGCGCAACTCGCGTATACTGTCGATACCACGATTGGAGGCAGCATCTATCTCGATCACGTTAAATGAGTTACCTGCCGTTATCTCCACACATTGCTCACACACGTTGCATGGTTCACCATTCTGACGATGAGTGCAGTTAAGCGTCTTTGCAAGGAGACGTGCTGTACTCGTCTTACCAGTTCCCCTTGGTCCAGTGAAAAGGTAGGCATGACTCAAGTTGCCGCTATCAAGTGCGTTTTTGAGTGTGCGTACAACAGGCTCCTGACCGACGAGATCAGAGAAAGTCTGTGAGCGCCATTTGCGGTAAAGCGATTGTGAGGCCATAGTATAACTCCCGCCTGCGTGTCCTCGTGACGGGCCGCAATCCAAGATTCTCTACACTAATTAAGAGGCGACATGGAAAACCGACTTTCGCCCGGCTCTGCCGGTCAGCGCAATCAGGCACCCCTGCGGCACCCAGAGAGGTCCACTTACCGTTGCTTCCTTACGGACCTAGCGGGGTTCACAGACATCTGCCGCGCAGGACCCAATTACGCCGACCGACAGGGCCGGAAGAAAATCGGTCCGTCCTATTCGAGTATTGTTTCTGTAGGACGGTTGTATATTACTCCTTTTCGGCGGCTTTGTCAACTGAGATATTTGCCAATTAGAAGGTTATATTTTTCTTTTACCTCTGTTGGAATCACCGCTGGATCAGTAATAATCGACGTGGCTAATGCACTGGCACAACCACACGTCGCTGTCGAGCGATCAGATGGGATGTGCTGTGCGACACTCTGCAGAATGCGCTGGGCATTAGCAACGTTTGCGCCAAGATTACCTATGACCATCTCGACGGTGACGGATTCCTCGGATTCATGCCAGCAGTCATAATCGGTAGCACAGGCAATCGTGGCATAGCATAGCTCGGCTTCACGCGCTAGCTTCGCCTCTGGTAGTGCAGTCATGCCGATAATATCCATACCCCACTGCCGATACATGTTTGACTCGGCTTTAGTGGAGAAGAGCGGCCCCTCCATACATACATACGCGCCACCTTCATGTACCTTTACATCACCTAATGTACTTGCTGAATCATAGAGGAGCTTGCTCAATGTAGGGCAGAATGGCTCAGCAAATGTGCAGTGAACAACAATGCCACCCTCAAAGAAACTGTTGACGCGGCTCTTAGTACGGTCAAAAAGCTGGTTAGGGATTATCAGGTCACGCGGTGCGATATGTTCGCGCAGACTTCCAACGGCACTCACCGAGATAACGTATTCGACGCCGAGGCTCTTCAAAGCCCAGATATTGGCGCGTGCGGGAATTTCCGTCGGGCTAAGACGATGCCCACGCCCATGACGAGGCAGAAAGGCCATCGAAATATCGCCCACTTTGCCGATTGCTATGGCATCACTAGGATCACCAAAAGGCGTCTGCACCCGAACCTCTTCAACCTCGGTCATCCCCTCCATGCTGTAGAGTCCACTTCCGCCAATAACACCAATAGTCGCCTGTGCCATGTATATGTACTCCTCCTCAAGAACAAAGAAATCGGGCGTAATGTGCGGCCTTTTATTTTACCGCATTGTAGGGACCAGATGTATCGCGTCCGAGGGCGCAATGAATTGCGCGAGATACATTCTGACACGTCTTGTACACAGGGTTGACAAGGATTTCGCGCAATGAATTGCGCCCTCGGACGCGATACATCTGGTCCCTACGAAAAATCGTCGTATGAAGATTGGCAAAGTGCTAAGCTTGAATTTTAACATACTGCCTTTTTCCTACCTTAATGATAGCACCATCAATCACTTTCACAGTATATTCGGGGTCGGTGATTTTGCTAGCATCGCTTTGTTCCCTATTGAGGAAGATTGAGACACCACCTTGATGAATAAGCTCTCGCGCCTTATTGTTGCTGGCGGCCAGTCCGTTGCTGACAATAAATGTGACGATGTTCACGGGTTCAGTGAGGCGCACAGATGGCATATCGGCTGGCAGTTTGCGCTCGGAGAATTGGCGAATGAATGCTTCTTCCGCCTCTCGTGCCGCTGTCGCATCGTGGAATTCTGTCACGATTTCGCGTGCCATACGTCGCTTCACATCTCTTGGGTTTAACGTACCCTCGGCCATCTTACGCTCGAATTCGTCGATCTCTTCATCGGATACATCCGTCAACGCCTCGAAGTAGGTATGCATGGTCTGGTCTGGGAGGGACATAAGTTTGCCAAACATGTCATTGGCGGGCGCGGTCATGGCGATGTAGTTGTCAAGCGATTTGCCCATCTTCTTGACACCATCAAGGCCAACGATAAGGTTGACGGTCAGGATTTGCTGTGCCGCTTGCCCGAAAATTGGTTGCAGGTCACGACCAACGAGCAGATTGAAGGTTTGGTCAGTGCCGCCAATCTCAACATCAGAGCGTAACGCAACCGAATCGTAGCCTTGCAGTAACGGGTACATGAACTCGGCAAGGTTGATCTCGATGCCACTCCTGTAGCGTTTCTGGAAGTCGTCGCGCTCCAACATCTGTGCGGCGGTCTTGTAGCCAAGCAGCTTGATGGCGTCGCCGAGGTTAAATTTGTCGAACCATTCGCTCTGGCGATGTACCTCAGTCTGCTCACGATCCACGATCTTGAAGAACTGGTCGAAGTAGGTCGCGGCATTCGTATTGACCTGCTCTTCTGTAAGCGATTTACGCGCCTCTTCGCGTCCACTGGGGTCGCCAAGGCGTGCGGTCCAGTCGCCAATGACGACGACGGTTTTGTGGCCCATACGTTGAAATTGGCGCAGCTTACGAAAGACGACGGCATGTCCAATCGTCAAATCGTGGTGCGTCGGGTCAACACCAAGCTTGACCCGTAATGGTTGCCCTTTATTGCCCTCAAGCAGCATACGTCGCAGGTCTGCCTCTTTTTCGACCAACGACACCCCCCGCTTCAAAAGGTAGTTAATAGATTGCGGTGATGGTTGTTCTTTCACAGTCGCCTAGCATTCCTCCCGTTAATGTTTGTTCCTTTGCGGCATTGTAGCAGTACGAGCGAGAGAAATCAACTCATCATTCCTGCCTCTCAATACATTGTGAAGGACATACTAAGAAGTAATATCATTTCTGCTGGCACTAATAGTTTGAATAGTCTGAACACGGGCCTTCTCAAGATTGACCCCTCGTTGCTCCAATACGCCTGCCGCGATACCTTCACCTTCGCGCACCAACCCTAAGAAGAGGTGTTCTGCTCCAACATAGTGATGATTTAAGCGGTGTGCTTCATCCACCGCAAACTCTATGGCTTTTTTAGAACGAGGAGTAAGCCCAATCGCACCGAGAACAATGCGGTCTCCGCGCCCTATTATAAATTCAACATCTTTACGTACTCTGCTTGCTTCAACGCCCAGCGCATTAAGTATCTGAGTAACTATGCCCTTCTCATCATGCATAATTCCGAGGAGTAGGTGTTCAGTACCAACATAATTGTGCTGAAAGTTCTGGGCCTCTTCTTGAGCAAACATCAAACTACTACGTGCCTGCTCATTGAATCTATCAAAGTGATCAGCCACCTGTGACGGCGTTGTGTGTTTCCTTAGTAGAAAAGCACGTACTGCTTGCGCGAATTGGTCAAGAGAAGGGATTGGGCCAGGATTTGGTGTGGCACCAGTATGTGCAGGAATGCGCTGCCGTTGTAGATACTCTTGTAGGTCTGATGGTGCAATGCGATAATCGGCACCGATACGATAGGCGGCAAGTTCGTTTTTGTTGACCAAACGGCGGATAGTTACAGGGTCAACGTGAAGAATTTCAGCTACCTCTTCAGAAGTCATTAAATGTTCCATATACTTCCTTCTCTTTACTATGAAGAACTAATAACACTCTAAAATCTTTAGCGACTATATAGCATTATATATTACTATCGAGACAATTACAAGTAGCTATAAACTGCCCTCTATTTTGATACATCCACTAGCGAAATCTCTAACATATCTCTAATACATCTCATACGTTGCTCTAACACACGAGAATATATACTACTCCCAGAAACAAAAACACTATAAGTGAGGTCAATCAGATAAACCTCACTCAACACACTTCTTTTTAGTGAAAAGGAGAATAAAACAATGGCAAACATTACACGCTACAACCCATTCAACGAAGCTGTTTCACTACGCGAAGCTATGGACCGTCTTTTCGCGGATAGCTTCATCTCACCCAATCTTGGCGGCCTGGCTAGCAATCGTGGCGCAGGTGCAAATCTATTCGAGACCTCGGAAGGTTTTATTCTACAGGTGCCAATGGCTGGTGTGAAGTCAGATGATGTCGAGATCACAGCCCAGCAAGATACGGTTAGCTTGAAGTGGACAACCAATGTGCAAGCTCCAGAGGGTGCAGCGGTTCTCTGGAATGGTTTCCAGTCCGGTCAGTACCAGCAGTCCTTCACGCTGCCATCACCCATTAACTCGGAGCATGCAGAGGCTCACTACAATGATGGTGTCCTGATACTGAATCTGCCCAAGGCCGAACACGCGAAGGCTCGTACCGTCAAAGTAAACACAACTAAATAGTTTGAATTAATGACATAGAAAAGTAGTGGTGCGATGTGTTGTACATCGCGCCACTACTTTTCTATGTCATTCAGATAAAATTGTAAGTCATTGTTGAGTCTTCAACCTCAAACAAACATAGAGTGATATAAGGCTGTGCCGTATAAGCGAACATGATGGTAGAATAGAATACAAGCTAGCGAAAGGATTACAAATCTCATGACAAAACAACGTAACAATCAAGCTACATCACGAGAGTCACGCAGTGGAAGGCGGCGACGTGAAGAGGAGAAACGAGGCGCGCTACGGAAAAAACGGGTTGTTGTCACCAGTGTTGTTGCAACTAGCATCGCTTTAATCGTTGCACTTTTTGTAACGCTTTTTACGAGAAATGGGCAGGGGTTTCAATCCGCAATAACTGTTGACTCTGCGTATCCGCTCGTAGATGGTATTTCTTGCGATAATGGAGAGCAGGCGGCCTTTCACATTCACTGTCATTTGACCGTCTACATCAATGGTAAGCGTGTAGAGATTCCTCAGTATATTGGTATCGAGGGCAACGAGAAAAGCGTCTCATGCTACTACTGGCTGCACACACATGCCACTGATGGCATTATCCATGTTGAGGCACCTACAGGTCACACCTTTACTTTAGCGAATTTCCTTCATGTTTGGAGCGGTCAATTCTCGCAATTGGGCTATCCTGCTGAACTAGACCAGAGCGATGGCTGGCAGGTGTACGTCAATGGTAAAGCGTACTCCAGTGATTTCCACAACATCAAACTGCAACCTCACCTCTTGATTACGCTTGCGTTTAACAGTCCGGGCGTCAAACCTGATACGGTCTATAACTGGGGTACACTGTAGTAACATCTCATAAAAAGCTACACCAACATACGAAAAAAGAGGTACAATAGAGGGCAAGTAATCTTTTTTATCCGGTGGGAGCAGCTTTAGCTATGGAAAATTTGTTTCTCGAACAATTGCGACAACGCCCTTTGCTGTGCGATGGCGCGATGGGGACGTTATTGTATGCACGCGGCATGACGCATGAGCAGTGCTTCGATGAGTTGAATTTGACACATCCTGAACTTATCCAGGGGATTCATCGCGAGTACATTACAGCGGGCGCACAGATTATAGAAACCAATACGTTTGGTGCGAACCGCGTAAAGCTTGCAGGGCATGGTCTCGGCGATAAGGTACGCGACATCAACTATCGTGCGGCAAAGATCGCTGCTGAAGCTCGTGATGTTACAGGTCGTCCCGCGTTTATTGCGGGTGCAGTTGGTCCCACTGGTCGCCCACTACAAGCACCGGACGAACATCGTTTGAGCGAGCTACGTGCTATTTTTCGCGAGCAGATTGGCGCACTACAAGAAGGTGGTGTTGACCTTGTAATCCTCGAAACATTCTCTAATTTGTCAGAGCTACGACAGGCGGTACTGGCGGCTCAAGAAATCGGCGGTCTGCCAGTTGTAGCACAAATGAGCTTTTACGAGGATGGGCATACGCTATCAGGTCAATCACCAGCAAGAGTTGCGGCGGTTCTTGGCGATCTCGGCGTCGATGTGATTGGGGCGAATTGCAGCGTAGGTCCAGCAGGGACGCTCGATGCATTAGAAGAGATGATCGCTTCAACCAGAAACATGTTCGCAGCCAACACCGTCCTCTTCTCAGCGCAACCAAACGCGGGTCTGCCTGCACGCATCGATAACCGCTTCTTTTATGTCTCGACACCAGATTACTTCGCAGACTATGCACTACGTTTCTCTAAAGCTGGTGTGCGCTTGCTTGGCGGCTGTTGTGGTACGACACCACATCATATCGCGGCCATGCGTAAAGCCTTAGATGATTGTTATGGTTGCAACTCGCCAGAAGAGACTCCACAAGCACAACAGGTGCGAGCGAAAGTGACTACACGTAGTACCGCGACTATTGCTGAACTCATAGAAGCCGAAACGCTGCTCCCGCAACAAGGCTCACTCACACAGCTACAAAGGAAGTTAGCGGCAAAAGACTTTGTAGTAAGCGTGGAGCTTGATCCACCCAAGGGACTTAATCCAACCAAGCTTCTTGAAGGTGCAGCGTTATTGCAAAAAGCTGGTGTAGACTGCATTAACATCGCTGATAGTCCGATGGCGCGAGTACGTATGGGCTGTATGGCGGTGGCACGACTGATACAAGATCATTTGGGCATAGAGACCATTATCCACTTTACGACGCGAGACCGCAATTTGATGGCATTACAATCAGAGTTGTTAGGTGCCCACGCACTGGGTATTCGTAACATTCTCGCGCTGACAGGCGATCCCTTTCGCGTTGGTGACTACCCAAATACTACAGGCGTGTGGGATGTTGACTCTGCTGGACTGATTCGGATATTGCAAGGCATGAACGAGGGTCACGATGCGGCAGGGTCGTCAATCGGTGCCCAGGCATCGTTCCATATCGGTTGCGCTTTGAATTTGAACATGACAGACGAAGAAACGGCCCATGAAATTGAGAAGTATCACAGGAAGATCGAAGCGGGCGCACAGTATATTATGACGCAACCAATCTACGAAATTGCTCCCTTAGAACGCTTTCTGCAACGTGTAGGAACACCTCCCATTCCGTTGTTGCTTGGTTGTATTCCACTTCATAGTTCACGTCACGCGGAATATCTACACAACGAGGTACCGGGTATCACCATTCCCGCTTTTGTGCGTGCAAGCATGCGCGAGGCTGGAGAGCATGGGCATGAGGCGGGCTTGAAACTGGCGCAGGAATTACTGGTAGAGGCACGCACGATGATTCAGGGTGTCTATCTCATGCCTTCTTATGGTCGCTACGATGTTGTCAGCGAGTTGACAAACATGCTCAAGACAAAGACAGTTGTTGCATAGTATAAGTAGAATTATAGTATGGAATAAGTGTTCCACAAAAATAGTTATATATAATAATAGAATATATAGCCTTGACATACTCTTTCTGTGAACTGAGAAGAAGCGTTGCTCTTTCGCATTAGTAGACGAGTGTATCCGCTAATAGCGAAGAAAAAAAGCGAGTAATAGCAGTCGTATAGACGATGGATAGCTCTGCTTTAAGCACAAAATCAATTGACTTGTAGCCTACAATATGCTACACTTTAGCAATTCAGATAGTGTATATTCTAGGCAAGTTTTTAAGAGGAGGATTGGCCTATCAATAGGGATTTTCGGAGCAATGAACGTCCACGCGAGACGCGTGTAAACGAGCGTATTCGTGCGCGTGAAGTGCGTTTAATTGATGAAAACGGCGAGATGATCGGTGTTATGGTGCCTATGCGTGCATTGGATATTGCTCGCGACAGGAACCTTGATCTTGTAGAAATTTCACCTAATGCGATACCACCTGTATGTAAGATCATGGACTATGGTCGTCATAAGTATGAGCAAGCAAAAAAAGAGAACGAAGCACGCAAGAATCAGAGAACAATCACGCTTAAAGAGATTCGTATGCGTCCTCGTACCGACGACCATGATGTAGAAGTAAAAACGCGCAAGATTCAAGAGTTTTTGGCGGAAGGTGACAAGGTACGTGTCAGTGTGCAGTTCCGAGGAGCCGAGATGCGTCACCCCGACCTTGGTCGCAAATTGCTGGACGAGATCGCAGAAGATTTGAAAGGGACCGCCACTATCGAGCGTTCGCCGATGATGGAAGGCCGCATGATGTCTATGATTGTCTCGCGTGCCCCCGGCTGGGAGCCACCTAAGAAGCAGGTACCACCACCGTCAAGTAAGCATAGTTCTTCTGCCGCAACAAAAGCCCCTCAACCCGCTCAAGATGCACCTGTAGAAGATCAGGCACCTTCTTCCACTCTCGCAACTGAAAACAGCGATACAACCGAGAGTAAAGTAGAAGATCAGACACCTTCTTCCGCTCCCACTATTGAAGACAGCGATACAACTGGTAGCGAAGAGGCACCACAATCGTAAGGCAACTGGTAGCTTCTTAACAAATCATAACTTGCAACATATTCTGGTTGGAATGTGCTAAAGGGTTTGATCGCAACAGTATTCTACGAAAAGGGTGTAGTCCAAACGAACTACACCCTTTTCGTATTTTTCATGGTGTAGATTGACATTTCGCGAGTAGGCAACTAAGATACAATTATCTGTGTATACATAAAAGCGAAAGAGATGAAAGTATCCACCTCAAGGATACGGAGGACAATAATACGTGAGCAGGTATGATGATCCACGTTGGTACGAAGAGCAGAATACTGTTCCACCTCAACAACCAGCGTCTAATAGTAATGCCAATAGTTCTACACCCTATGCCCCCAACAATACATCGGCAGACGAAGAAGATGTCTATCCACATCGCCAAAGACAACCACAGAAAACTCCCACCAATCCTCAAAAGGGATGGGGACGATTTGCAGGGCAGTTTCTCGCGGTAGCTGCTCTTGTCGTGATCGCATTTTTTGGCGGCTGGTTCAGTCATCAGTTCTTTGGTAACAACTTTGATCAGAACGACCAATCGCGCTCGTATTCTCAGCTTATCCAACAGGCGTGGAATACTATCGATCAGCATTACGTTGATCGTAAAGCCGTGAACTACAAAACTATGTCCTATAGTGCGATTAATAGTATGGTGGACTCGCTGCATGATACAGGCCATACACGCTTCCTCACGCCACAACAGGTGCAGGCAGAGAATCAACAGCTAAGCGGAACATATAAGGGCTTCGGGCTATATCTATCTTATAATGCACAACAAAAACTGGTTATTATTGCCTCTACGATACCTGGTTCGCCAGCCGCGAAGGCAGGCTTTAAGCATGGCGACGCGATTATCGCTATAGACGGTCAGGATGTCAAAGGGAAAGACATTCCTACCGTGAGTGCCATTCTCGGCAGTAAATCTAACAGTACAGCTATCACAGTACAACGTACTGGCGTCGCAAACCCTCTCACATTTCATGTGACCCGCGCCGTCATTAATGTACAAAATGTTGTCATGCACTACATTCCTGAAGATCATATTGCACATATTCAGATAGTACAGTTCGCTGATGGCGTGCCGGAGCAGTTGAAAAATGCGCTCGCCAAAGCCAAGAACTTAGGTGCAAAGAAGATTATCCTCGATCTGCGCGACGACCCTGGTGGTTATCTGCAAGGGGCAATTGATACTGCAAGTGATTTCGTTCCAAAGGGTAACGTCTTGCTCGAACAAGATAGTACAGGGCAGAGAACGCCAGTACCCGTAACAGGGAACACGCTAGATACAACTAGCACTATTGTCATTCTCACAAATCAGAACACAGCGAGTGCCGCTGAGATTGTGTCCGGTGCCTTGCAAGATAATGGTAGAGCTACGATTATCGGGACCAAAACGTTTGGAACAGGCACGGTGCTAGAGCAATACTCTCTTGCAGACGGTTCGGCTCTCTTAATCGGTACACAGGAATGGCTTACACCAAAGGGGCATTTCATACGTACTGATAAAATTACGCCCAACATCAAAGTGGATTTGAACGCAAATGGCTTGCCAGTCACTCCGAACGATGAGAACGCGGGGAACTTGACAGAACAGCAGATACTCAATAGTGGCGATACACAGCTTGATGCTGCTATCAACTATCTAAAAACGCATTAGCATCTCATACAACTCCACAAAAATCACCTCACTGCAATTGCAGTGAGGTGATTTTTGTGGAGTTGTATTAAACATTAGGCACACATGCAGCTTGATACGCTTGATAGTATTTGCTGGTAGGAGCGTGGCCGAGCAGAGGTGCGATGTAGCTTGTTGCCGCAACAACTTTTTCGAGGTCTACCCCTGTTGTAATGTTCATGCCATGGAGCATATACAGCAAGTCTTCTGTGGCAAGATTTCCGGCTGCCCCTGGTGCATAGGGACAACCACCAAGACCGCCAGCCGATGAATCAACAACGCGAATACCCATTTGTAGTGAGGCAAGCACATTCGCCAGTGCGGTGCCGCGTGTATCGTGAAAGTGAACGGCTAATCGCTCAATTGCGATACCTTGTTGCGTCAACAGGTCAATCATTTCCATCACCTGGATAGGTGTAGCAACACCAATAGTGTCACCAAGAGAAAGTTCTTCTATGCCCATTGCCAGGAGTGCTTGCGCCACGTGTACAACAGATTGTGGGTCTACAACACCTTCATAGGGACACCCAAAAACAGTTGAGATGTAGCCACGCACAGGAATATGCTCTTTTTGTGCTAACGCGACAATAGGTCGGAAGTTGTCGAGGCTTTCAGCGATTGTTGCGTTAATATTGTGACGTGTAAAGCTTTCGCTAGCTGCTGTAAAGACAGAGACAGAACGCACGCCAGCCGCCAATGCATGCTCCATGCCTTTGAGATTAGGTACCAAGACAGGATACTCTATGCCAACTTTCCGCGTTATACCTGCCATAACCGCACTTGCATCGCTCAATTGTGGAATTGCACGAGGACTGACGAATGACGTAGCTTCTACAACAGGAAGGCCAGCATCGCTGAGCAGATTGATAAACTGTATTTTCTGCTCAGTGGCAATGTTGACCTTTTCATTTTGTAGACCATCGCGTGGCCCAACCTCAATTATACGCACCGATGCCGGGAGAGCAGGAAAGGTGGAAGGCATCGTTACGCTCCTCTGTATTCAACGTGTGAAGGTTCGGTAGGTGACGATTGATCACGCTCGTTTTGCTGTTTTTCGTTATCCTGGTCTTCCGGTGAAGGCAGAAGACGTATACCGGCTGGTCCTGGAATCTGTGGTACAACAGCCTGAATGCGCTCTACGCGTATTTTGTTAATACGTCTGCCGCGCGTTGCGAGTACGGTAAACTTCAGGTCTTTATACGTGACGGTATCACCTGCAACTGGGATTTTATCAAGCCGCTCGTAGACGAAACCACCAAGCGTTTCATAATCGCCTTCTTCAAGTTTCACATCCATCATCTCGCTAAACTCGTAGATGTTGATTTTCGCATCGAAGATGTACTCGTTGTCATTCACTTTTTCGTACAACACTTCTTCGTGGTCGTACTCATCCTGGATATCACCAACGATCTCCTCTACCAAGTCTTCAATTGTAACGAGACCCGCTACCGAACCATACTCATCAACGACCATTACCATATGAATGCGCTGTTGGCGTATCTCACGCAACAGGTCATCCAGCTTTTTCGTTTCAGGCACAAAGTAGGCAGGACGCACAAGATCGCGAATGGGGAACGTGTTATGATTTTCGCGAAGTTGTTTCAACATGTCTTTTGTGTAGAGAACGCCAATAATCTCATCGATACCGACGCTTTCTTCATACACAGGAATACGCGAAAAGCCACCCTGTAATGCAACGTCAACGGCTTGTGTTACGGTCGCGTTACTATCCAGCGTCACCATGTCAATGCGAGGAACCATAACTTCACGAACCGTTGTGTCGGCGAACTCGAAGATGCTGTGAATCATGTCCGTTTCATCTTCTTCAAGCACACCCTCTTCTTCGCCAACCGTTACCAGCAGACGTAGCTCTTCCTCTGTCACAAAGGGACCGTTATGCTTCACCTGTCCACCAAGCAGACGTACCAGAAACGTCGTGATTGCGCCAAGTGTAATAACGACAGGTCGCAGTAGCCACGCGGTGCCTTTGACGGGTCCAATAAGAGTGCGTGCCCAACGTAGGGGATTTTGTACGGCTGCGGTTTTCGGTGTGATTTCACAGAAGATGAGAACAACAAGCGAGATAAGAACAGAAGAGATTAATTCGCCATATGTTGATGAAAAGCGCAGAGATAATATGGTCGCCAAACCCGATGCGATGATAACGGCAACACTATTGACTATAAGAATAGTTGAAAGAAATTTATTCGGCTCGCTCAATAGACGTTCGATTTCGGCGGCCTTTTTGTCGCCCTCTTCGACCATGTTTTTGAGCTTGATACGACTGATAGAGGTAAAGGCTGTCTCGGCTGCTGAGGCAACCCCACAGAGGATTAGAGTTACAATTAAAACGGTAAATTGTAACCATGCTATTGCATCAAATTGTGGTATATGAAAATCAATTCCAGCGGCTATATTCGCAAGGCCAGGGCCATCCATAGCTGCTCTTACTCCTTCTTATCACCCTCTGCATTTGAGGTATTTTGTGGCTGAAGCATACGTAGTACACGTGCGGGAACACCCACAACGAGTGCGTATGGTGGTACGTCTCGATTGACAACAGTTCCTGAACCAGTATAAGCATGTTCACCAACAGTTACAGGAGCGATAAGGATTGTATCGCTGCCAATAGAAGCTCCATCACCAATTATAGTACGATGCTTCTGCTTACCATCAAAGTTCGCGGTGATAGTGCCAGCACCGATGTTGACATGTTCGCCGACGCTGGCATCGCCGAGATAACTAAAATGATGCATATCGGTCTCGGCTCCGACATACGAATTTTTTACTTCTCCAAAGTTGCCCATACGTACACCATGTGCAAGGTGTGCTCCCGAACGACAATGGCTGAAAGGACCCATCTGTACATCGTCTTCGAGAGTCGCCTCTTCCAGAGCAGAGCTGCAGATGATACAGCGGTCTCCAATACTCGAAGCGTCAATGGTTGTGTTTGGTCCAATGCGACACGCTTCACCAATGGTTGTCTTGCCTGTAATCATTGTACCAGGAAGAATAACAGTATCCATACCAAGAGAAACGGTGTCGTCGATGTAAGTTGTGGCAGGATCGACAATAGTTACGCCAGCATACATATGTCGTTCGAGAATACGGTTGCGGAGCAAGTGTTCTGCGTTGGCAAGCTGTACACGATCATTAATTCCAATCGTCTCATCTACAGTTCCACTTACAGTAGTAATAACACGCTCCTGCGTCCCTGCTATTCCTATAAGGTCTGTGAGATAGTATTCACCTGCCGCGTTACGCGGCAATGCTTGCAGCGTCTCCCAGAGCCAAATGCGGTCGAAGCAATAGACGCCAGAGTTCACTTCTTGAATGCGTTTCTGCTCCGGTGTCGCACGTTTCATCTCGACAATTTCGCGTACTCGTCCCTGTGCGTCACGCACGATGCGCCCGAAGTCTGAGGGCTGCTCTATATTTGCCGTCAAAAACGTGATCGTTGCCTGCTGAGCAATGTGTGTGCTGAGAACTTGCGCGAGTACACTACTACGTACCAATGGTGTATCACCATAGCATACAAGAACTGTTTGTGGCAGTGGATAGAGCGCGTCAACAGTTGGCCGAGCAGCAAGGACAGCATGTCCAGTACCCAACTGTTCTTCTTGAATGGCGTAGAGACAACGCTCTCCAAAGGCAGCTTCTATCTGAGCAGCCTCATGCCCAAGCACGACAACAGGTTTATGCGTGGACACAGAAATTCCTTGTGGAATAGATGAAAGGTCTGAGGGAATTGCTTCTACGGCATTGAGTACGTGCGCTAGTAGTGGCTGACCTGCCAGAGGATGAAGAACTTTGGGCAATTTTGAACGCATCCGAGTGCCCTTGCCTGCTGCAAGCACTACGGTCGCATATGTATTCATGAGCGGCTATACAAACCTTTTTTGTTTTCTCGCATAGTTCGGAGTGTTGTAAAGAGAATAGTGTATCTCTGCACCGACATACTATAAGAGAAGATTGGCTCGGGTGCCAAGATTCGAACTTGGGAATGGCGGATCCAAAGACCGCTGCCTTACCACTTGGCCACACCCGAAAACCTTGCGTGACACGAATGTTACGACGCGGATATATTACACGAAAACGAGAGCGTTGTCAACAAGATTTTGCTCTCAAAATACATACAGCACTCTGCAAGTTCATTATAGGCTCCCACAATAATAAACGGTATCTATTGCAAACAATCTCAGGCAGTGCTAAAATAACAAATACGTTTTGCAGGAATTAAAGAAAATATTACAACTTTCGATATCTACTTATTTAGAAGGATTTCATCTGTATGGAGCCTGAAAGTTACGCTCTCTTAAAACAGGAGATTGTTGAAAGAATAGCTGCTGATCGTCTGCTTTTAGATCAACTGCGTGACGAGATAAGACCTCTAACTAGTGAAATTCATCCCATTAGAGAGAGAACAACAACAGCGATGTCTCTTGTTGCAACAGATGGCGGTAACAACAGCTTACGCTTTGATCCTTTTCTGGTACAAATAGTAAGAGTAGTAGACTCGAATAATGACGAATACTGTTTAGAAGCAATCACACCTTCTACCAGTGTGATTAAGTTAAGCAAGAAGCAATTTGATCCAAGTGGCGTGCCGCATACTGCTTTGGGTGAGATGATGCAGTACCTGGGAGTTTCTACTTTACAAGAGCTTAGCCCTATGATCAACGATAATGAAAGTGGTAAACCAATTAGCCCTAGTTGGGTACAAGTGTACAGAGAATTGGTAGAATGGGCTGTTTTATTCTCTGTTATTAAGAATAAAGATTTTTTAACTGACACGCTCATTGTCTACGATGGACTCTTGCGTAGTAAAGTTTTTTCGAGAGAATTGTTCAAGAAGTATCTACAAGGTATTCAAGAATATATTGATTTGCAAAGACGAAAAAGCCGTCGCAAAATTTTCTTGGCTGGCGTTGCTAAACATAGCAAAGTATTAGAACGCTATCGACTAGCAATGGCCCTTGAAAGAGTACTTACTACAAACTTTCCATCGTATATGCAAATACCGAGAGAAATAGAGGAAAAAGCATATAAATGGACCGAGTATGCCAACGGGGATGATCGTGAGATGGAAGGTGAAGTTAATAAGTTTGTTGGAGGGAAAATGTTTTTTGTGAAGTTTGGCAAAGGACCTCGTGATCCTATTTGGCCTATCGACATTTTTACTCCCCAGTTACCTGACGCACATCAAATTCTCGGATGTATGTTAGCAGACGCTATAAATGGCTTTCCTGTACCTCTATATCCTCAATGCCTTCAAAAGGCACATGCAAACGCGGCACTAGTAGATTTCGATTTTGATATACTACAAGACCAAATTTTTGATGGTATTAGACAGATTTTAGCAGAAGAAAGTTCTGTCTTAGACGTTTTTCGTCTCCAGGAATCAGATCCAGCACAAAGAAGATACGAATAAGCAGCTAGAGAATGGAAAAAGGATATGCCAATCATTGAACTGTTTCCGCTGGACCAGGTGGTAGGAATTTTTCGAGGGTTTCGTGAGGGAGGACTTGAATTTCATGCAGACTTAGTTCTACCATATCGTAACGACTTCCAAAACATACCTATGCATGGGCAATTTCTTCTTGTTCAACTTGAAACCGAGAACGAAGCTGTATTGGGAAGAATCACTTCTTTTTCCTCAGAAGGAAAACTCTCTTCTGGCTATGGAGAAGAATTCAATCTGCGGGCACTTCGCGACAATCGTTCAGTTCCAGACGATTTGCGGGAATCTTATCTCAAGTATAAAGTAAATATTCGAGTATTGGGAGTATTAAGAAGAACACACGATAAACTAACCTTTGTTGCATCTCACCGGCGACTTCCACATGTCGGAAGCCTTGTTGCCTTTCCATCTACTGCTGCCCTACAGGATATAGCAGGCCATAACATAGATGGCGCAGATATTGGTCACTTTGCATTAGGCGAATATATCTACGCACACGGTAGTAAACATTATTCCAATGCAGACAATACTATTGAAGACTGGATGCAAATTAAGTCTCCCGAAGTTCAGATTAAATTTCCAATAAACAGTCTTGTTGCACGTCGATCCTTCATTTTTGCCAGAGCTGGTTTCGGTAAATCTAATCTCAACAAACTACTTTTCAGTAAGTTGTACGAACATACGCCAACTGTAGTGAAGCGTGGTAATAAGACAGTACCAGTAGGAACTATTATTTTTGATCCTGACGGTGAGTACTTTTGGCCTGATGACAAAGGCCGACCGGGGCTTTGTGATGTTCCTCATCTTCAAGACAAACTAGTTGTCTTCACACCGAGATCAGGTCCGGGTGAAAGCGGTTTTTACAATTCCTTTGTAGCTAGCGGTATCAAACTAGATATACGCAGACTCCATCCTGGAGATGTCATTGCTATTGCTTTGGGACCTGAAAGACAAGATCAACAAAATGTACGAAAGTTACGAGGGTTAGACTCAAGAAAATGGTCGAGCCTTGTTGATTTAATAGATCAAGGCGGAAACCAGGCTTCACTTGATGAAATTAGTACGCTACTTGGCCTCGAAAGCAAACAACAAGAGGTTGAAGCACTTGCAGCACGCGCCAATATGACTAATATTGTACGCACACTTCATGATAAGAGTAGCCAGTTTATGGATATGCTTATTTATGCGCTTTCGGAGGGAAAACTTTGCATTGTCGATGTATCACAAATGCGCGGCACACAAGCACTCATTCTTTCCGGCCTGATTCTACGTAGAATATTTGATCGCAATCAAGAAGAGTTTACCAAAGCTGAACCTAAAACTATTCCAACTATTGCTGTCGTCGAAGAAGCACAATCTGTCTTAAATGACAAAGCAACTGCCGCTGAACCTTACATATCATGGGTCAAAGAGGGCAGAAAGTACGACCTTGGTGCTTTACTCATTACTCAGCAGCCTGGGAGCATTCCAGTTGATATTCTAAGTCAAGGTGACAACTGGTTTATTTTTCACTTGTTATCCTCCACTGACCTTACCAATGTGCAAAGGGCAAATGCTCACTTTAGTCAAGATATTCTCAGTGTCCTTCTCAACGAACCTATTCCAGGACAAGGAGTATTTTGGAGTTCTGTAGGAGGCAAACCTTACCCTGTATCAGTGCGAGTGTTATCATTTGAACGTTTGTTTGCTGCACTAGACCCAAACTACAACAAAGCAGCAGTAGACACGTTTGCCCTAAAACTAAAGACTAAATTTCAAGGTGTTTTAGAAGAACGACTACAGCAAACAAAAGACATTTTTACTCCTGATACTCAAGGTCTTCCTTCCGAAAAATTAGAAACAGAGCCTGTTGATAATCTCTCAATATACAAAAGGCAAGCTGTCCAAGCTCTTAGTCAAGAACAAGATATTATGGAGCAAATAAGAGGTAGAGGATATCCTTGGGGACATATTGGTGGTTTCCTTGAAAGGGTACTTCCTGATACACTTGAAAATCGGCATGATGTTGCATTCGATATGGTTCGAGAGGCTCTTGAGCAAATTTTTGGAGAATACGAAGAAAATTGGCACACATTTAAAAGACCTAGCAGAAACGGAAGATTAACCACCTTTGTAAAGTTGGGAAAGGAGGAAGCCACGTTATTTTGATGATACAGAAAGAACGTAGTTTGTTAAATGGTATTTGTCCGTATTTTACGATGTTCCCATTAGAATTTCCCTATTCTATTTTAAGTCAGAACGCCTCAGAGAAAGATTTGGTCATTGATCCTTTTTGTGGCAGAGGTACTACAAATTATGCAAGTCGTTTGATTGGTCTGCCTTCTATTGGCATCGACAACAGTCCAGTAGCGGTTGCATTATCTCAAGCGAAATTGGCAAATACGACGCCTCAGCTTATAATACAAGAAGCATGGCAAATCCTTAAAGAAGTGCCTATTCCCTCTGATTTTCCTGTAGGAGAGTTTTGGGATTTAGCATTTCAAGAAGATGTGTTACAAGTTATCTGTCGCTTCAGAGAGGGATTTTTGAAAGACTGTACATCTGACACACGTAAAGCTCTACGCGCTATAATTATGGGAGCACTTCACGGACCTCAACAAAAAAATCGTCCATCATATTTTTCAAATCAATCCCAAAGAACATACGCACCTAAGCCTAAATACGCAGTGAGTTTTTGGAAATCCCATAATCTTGTACCTCAAAAAGTTGATGTACTACAGATCATAGAAAATCGGGCGATACGCTACTATTCACAAGAAAATACTAGAGGCGTTGGTACCATCATTTATGGTGACAGCCGTGAAGAAAGTACCTATTCCAATTCTTCTTTTGAGAAAAAGATCAGTTGGGTTATTACATCTCCCCCATATTATGGCATGCAAACATATATACCTGATCAGTGGTTAAGAGCATGGTTTTTAGGAGGTCCTGCAACTGTAGACTACTCTATATCGGGACAATTAAGCCATGCTAGTTCTGACATTTTTGCATCACATTTGAGGAGAGTTTGGCTAAACACTGGCAAATTTTGCGTTCCCCAAGCAAAATTAGTTATTCGATTTGGATCTCTTAATGGAAAAAAGGTTGACTCATTATCATTATTAAGATACTCACTAGCGGACTCAGGATGGACAATAACGAAAATTGAATCCGCTGGTTTTTCGTCTGAAGGAAGAAGACAAGCATTGCATTTCTCACACAGCAGTAAAGAAGCGATGGAAGAACATGATATTTGGGCCGTCTGGCAAGGTATATAGATATCTAAATAAAAGTATGTCTAATTTTAAAGTAAACCTCACCTAACTTGACGCTCCCCACACACGGTGCTATCCTGAACCAATAGAGCAACGAACATCTCTTATCATCGCTGCTGAGAGGAACACAGCTACATGAGTATTCTCGAAACACAGATAGATCGCACCAGCACCGAATTTCAGGCCAACACACAGTATTTTCAGCATCTTTTAGAGGAATTACAACGGCGCACACAACAGGTGCAACAGGGTGGAGGTCCCGATGCCGTTGCGAAGCATAAGAAGCGCAACAAGCTACTGGCACGGGAGCGCGTCCAACTTCTTTGCGACCCGGACACGCCTTTTCTTGAGCTAAGTCCGTTGGCGGCATATGACATGTATGATAATGACGCGCCCTCGGCTGGTATCGTCACGGGGATTGGACTCGTCGAGGGGCAGGAATGCATGATTGTCGCTAACGATGCAACGGTCAAGGGTGGCACCTATTATCCCATGACGGTCAAGAAGCATTTACGCGCTCAGGAGATCGCAGAACAAAACCACCTGCCGTGTATTTATCTCGTCGATTCGGGCGGCGCGTTCTTGCCACTGCAGGCCGATGTCTTTCCTGATCGCGACCACTTCGGGCGTATCTTCTACAATCAGGCACGCATGTCGAGCCAGCGCATCCCACAAATTGCCGCCGTGATGGGATCGAGTACGGCTGGCGGTGCCTATGTCCCTGCGATGAGCGACGAGACAGTCATTGTACAGGGCAACGGTACCATCTTTCTAGGTGGTCCTCCGCTGGTCAAAGCTGCGACGGGCGAAGAGGTCAGCGCGGAAGACCTGGGCGGTGCCGATGTCCATTCGCGTATCTCCGGCGTCACCGACCACTATGCCCTCAACGATCCACACGCGCTCGCCATTTGTCGCAGTATCGTCAGCCACCTTAATCGACGCAAGTATATCCCCTGGGACATTTATCCACCGGAGCCGCCACTCTATGACTCGCACGACCTCTATGGTATCGTCCCCAGCGATAACCACAAAAGCTATAACGTGCGCGAAATCATCGCACGACTCGTCGATGGCAGCAAGTTCCACGAGTTCAAAGAACTGTATGGCACAACGCTTGTCTGCGGCTTTGCTCGCATCATGGGCTATCCAGTCGGCATTCTCGCCAACAATGGCATTCTCTTCTCCGAAAGTGCGCTCAAAGCCACCCACTTTATCGAGCTATGTGTCCAACGTCGCACACCGCTCGTTTTCTTGCAAAACATCACTGGCTTTATGGTTGGACGGCAATACGAAAATGGCGGTATCGCGAAAGATGGCGCGAAGATGGTGATGGCGGTTGCCACCGCTTCCGTACCCAAATTTACGGTGGTTATTGGTGGCTCCTTCGGTGCTGGCAACTACGGTATGTGTGGCCGGGCTTATTCGCCGCGCCAGTTGTGGATGTGGCCCAATGCGCGTATCTCTGTCATGGGTGGTTTACAGGCGGCAACGGTGTTAGCTACTGTGCGTAAAGAAGGTTTGGCGGCACGCAGCAAAACGATGAGTGCTGAGGAAGAACAGGCATTTATGCAGCCTACCCTCGACAAATATGAAGAAGAGGGCAATCCATACTACAGCACGGCACGTCTCTGGGATGACGGTATCATCGACCCATGCGATACGCGTAACGTCCTGGCACTTGGTATAGCGGCATCGTTGAACGCACCCATGCCAGACACACCTTTCGGCGTTTTCAGGATGTGATGACATATACAGGAGGAATTATGGTACAGAATACCTATGCGTCTATCTCGGTTGAGCATAGCTATCAAGGCCGCATCGCAACGGTGACATTGCGGCGTCCAGAGGTGCATAACGCATTCAACGAACAAATCATAGACGAACTTACTACCGCCTTTACAGAACTTGGTGCCGATGAGCAGCTACACGGCGTCGTTCTTACCGGTGACGGGCCGTCGTTCAGTGCAGGTGCCGACCTGAGCATGATGAAATCGACGGCAACATTTACACAGGAACAAAATCTCAATGACGCTCTGCGCCTTGCCGATTTACTCGATCTCATCAACACATTTCCCTGTCCAGTCATCGGGCGCGTCAATGGCACCGCGATGGGCGGTGGCGTTGGACTGGTCTCCGTCTGTGATATCGTCATTGCCGCCGAAAGTGCGCGATTCGCCTTTAGCGAGGTCAAGTTGGGTATCGCACCTGCCGTTATCTCACCGTTTGTTTTGCGGAAGATTGGCGAATCGAATGCACGTGTCCTCTTCGTGACAGGCGAACGTTTCAGTGCCACACGAGCGCGTGAAGTTGGGCTTGTACATTCTATTGTGCCCCTCGAACATCTCGACGATGCAATACAAAAAGCCTTGCAAGAGCTATTGACGAGCGCACCAGAGGCATTACGTGCGTGTAAAACGCTGGCGTTAATGGTAGGTCAGATGGATAACACAACGGCACGTCGCTATACCGCCGAAACAATTGCGCGTCTGCGTGTGAGCGACGAAGGACAAGAGGGGCTACGCTCGTTTTTAGAGAAACGCAAACCAGCGTGGGTAACGTCCCAAGAAAATGCAAAGTAGTAACAAACAATGTTTAAGAAAATTTTAATTGCCAATCGTGGCGAGATCGCGGTCCGTATCATGGCAACCTGTCGCGAGATGGGTGTCCGCACCGTTGCGGTCTATTCAGATGTTGACCGCAACGCACGCCATGTGCGCTTCGCGGATGAAGCGTATGCCATTGGACCAGCACCAGCGTCTCAAAGCTATTTACGGATAGAAACTATTCTCGCAGTTGCGAAACAGAGTGGTGCGGAGGCCATTCATCCTGGCTATGGCTTTCTCTCAGAAAATGCTGATTTTGCAGAGGCATGTGAGCAGGCAAAGATCGTCTTTATTGGACCATCGGCACATGCGATGCGGGCGATGGGTGGGAAGATTTCGGCCAAGCAGATTGCACGATCCGTAGATGCTCCGACGGTCCCTGGTTATGCAGGTGAGAGTCAGGACGAAACGGTTTTGTTCAATGAGGCACAACGCATTGGCTTTCCACTGTTGATTAAGGCGTCCGCTGGTGGTGGTGGCAAAGGTATGCGCGAGGTACATGGCTCAGATGTATTTGTAGAACAGCTCGCAGGGGCAAAACGTGAAGCACTGGCATCATTTGGCGATGAGACCGTATTTCTTGAGCGACTGATTCAGCAACCGCGCCATGTCGAGATACAGATACTTGGCGACACACACGGCAACATGATTCATCTTGGCGAGCGCGAATGCTCTATCCAGCGCCGCCACCAGAAAATCGTCGAGGAAAGTCCATCAGTAGCACTTACCCCTGCTTTACGTGCTGAAATGGGGGCAACGGCTGTTCGCATCGCACAGGCCGCTGGCTATGTGAACGCTGGCACAATGGAATTTATCCTTGACACAGATAAGCACTACTATTTCCTGGAAATGAACACGCGTTTACAGGTGGAGCATCCCGTGACTGAACTGGTGACAGGGCTTGACCTGGTGCGTCACCAGTTGTTGATCGCGACAGGTGAACCGCTTACATTCACACAAGAACAGGTACAGCAACGCGGACATGCCATTGAGGTTCGCATCTATGCCGAGGATGCCGAACATAATTTTCTGCCATCGACCGGAACCATTGCTTCTTTTCAGATGCCAGAAGGTCCAGGCGTTCGTGTTGATAGCGGTGTCGAAGATGGCGATGAGATCACACAGTTTTACGACCCGATGATCGCTAAACTGATTGTGTACGGAGAGAATCGCGATGCAGCTATTTCGCGTCTGCAACGAACACTAGAGCAAAGTGCCATTTTTGGCGTCACAACCAACATTCCTCTACTCCATACCATCGCTATGCATCCCGCCTTTCGTGAAGGACTGACGCATACGGCATTTTTGAACGAGCATCACTTGCTTGACCCTGTTAGCGAGAAACAGTTACCACAAAATGTACTGGTAGCGGCTGCTCTCTATGATGTCATGCAAGAAGTTCAGCGTCTTCGTTCTCACACGGCAATAACACAGAATCTACCTGTAAACCCCTGGCAAACACTGGGTCCATGGCGCATGACTGGCGAAGCGCGAACTATGGTGTATGCTTATCAAGGGCAAACATATACCATCGCACTCACCTCGGCATTTATGGAAAACGCCTGGAATGTGTCCGTTGATGGGCAGCCACCAGAACTGGTCGAATACGCCGTAGAGAACGAGGGCTTACTACTGCTCAAACACGGGACAACACAGATGCGTGTATACTTGTATACAACCTCTGGTAAGATACAGGTTATGCTGCACGGCTTGCTGTATCGCTTAGAACGCAGACAACCGCCTGATGTCGATACAACGGCGCAAGGTGGTAATGTGCAGCGTTCGCAGAAAACCCTCACAGCACCGATGGCAGGAACCATTGTAAAGGTGCAGATACACGATGGCGATACGGTAGAGGCGCAACAGGTTCTTGTCATTTTGAGCGCGATGAAGATGGAACATGCTATCACAGCACCACATGAAGGTAAGGTACGCCACGTTCACTATCAAGAGGGGGCAGTGGTCAAAGGTGGAGTGGTAGTCGTAGAGTTAGAATAATAACCTACTTATCAAAAGTTCGTAAGTGGTGCATCCGGTAAATACATGAGGACTAGTAGGGACCGATTGATCGCGTCCTCGCACGAGCGAAGCAAGGTGCGAGTCCTCTTTTGACCTAGCGGATGCACCAGTAAGAGAGGTATAGAGATGCAATTAGGATTTATTGGCATTGGCTTCATGGGGCGTCCGATGGCGTTGAACCTGCTCAAGGCTGGGCATGAGGTAACTATATTTGCAAGGCATCCAGATAAGCCGGAGGTACAAGAGGTCGTCAAAGCTGGTGCAAAGCTTGCGCCATCGTCGCGTGCTGTAGCGATAGCTTCAGAAATTGTGATTACGATGGTACCAAACTCGATGCAGGTTGAGGAGGTTGTCACAGGACCTCATGGTATTCTCGAAGGCGCACGTAAGGGGCTGATTATTATTGATATGAGTACCATAGCACCAGCGATGAGCCGCAAACTCGCCGAACTCGCAGCGCAAAAAGGTGTAGATTTTCTTGATGCACCTGTCAGTGGTGGCTCACAGGGCGCGGTCAACGGCACTCTCACGATTATGGCTGGGGGCGAACAAGAGGTATTTGAAAAAGTGCGACCTGTGTTAGAGAACATGGGCAAGAAAGAGAATGTCTTTCATGTTGGCGCAGTCGGCTCTGGTGAAGTGGTCAAAATCGTCAACAATCTTTTGTGTGGCACCATTGCTGCGTCTGTCTCAGAAGCACTTGTGTTAGGTGTCAAGGCAGGAGCAGACGTAGAGACGATGGCAAAGGTTATTGGTGTCAGTAGTGGAGCGAACTGGCAGCTTGCCAACCAGTTTCCCCTACGAGCCTTCAATGGTAGCTTCCAACCCGGCTTTATGACGGACCTGCTACACAAAGACCTAGGGTTGGCTCTTGAACTTGCCGCCGAGAATATGACGCCGCTTGCTATGACAGCTATCGCCCGTCAGATGTATGAGCAGACACGGGCGGCTGGTTACGGGAAAGATGACTACACTGCTCTCTTAAAGGTTTTAGAGCAAAACGCGGGTGTTGAAGTTAGAACAAAACAAGAGTAATGCAAGAAAAAATGATCATTAAAGGTATACTCTTTGATTTGGACGGCACATTAGCAAACACAATTCCTCTATGCATCGCTGCCTATCGGCAAACGTTTGAAACATTTCTTGGTCGCCCTGTCAGCGATCAAGAGATTATAGCCAACTTTGGGTTAAGTGAAGAGGGTATTATTCGACGTGTACTACCATTACATGCTGGTGCTGGTTTACAGTTGTATCATGACATTTATGAAAAGCGGCATGCAGAATGCAGTGAACCATTTCCAGGTATTAAGACAGTTCTTGACCTGCTTGTACAAAGAGACATTAAGATGGCTGTCGTTACCGGAAAAGGTACACATACTGCTCACTTAACGCTCAAGTATCTTGGAATAGAGCATTATTTTGATACAGTGGAAGCAGGAGATGCACATGCTAATGTAAAAGCTGCTGCAATTGGAAAAATTCTGAGGACATGGCAAATGGAGCCACGCTACGCCGCTTATGTGGGAGATGCAGACACCGATATGTTGGATGCTGTTAAGGCTGGTGTACTGCCACTCGCGGCGTGTTGGTCCGAAACAGCGACCATTCATCGCCTAAGTTCAATGACGCCTTTCGCTATCTTCACTACCGTAAGTGAATTTATTAGTTGGGTGAATGAGCATATTCCTACGCCTATTATTAGTAAGAGACAATATAGGATGGAGAGTTGACACTTTCCATCCTATATTGTCTCTTACTGATGTTTGTCTTCTAAATGGCAGGCATAAGCGAATGTGCCATGCTCATGCCCAAGACAAGCACAACGGCGAGGCCAAAGTAGACCAGCCCTATCACAATACGTGTGCCCATTGGTACATCGTAGTATGCCTTCGACTCTGGTGTATTCTCTTTACTCCGTGACCAGAGTTGGCTTGCAGCGATGATAATGAAAAAGAGCAAAAAGATCGAGA
>JAABVA010000884.1_pt1 | contig 34411 bp, 33 predicted proteins | sample 5560331 | NCBI WGS metagenome assembly JAABVA01 (sample SAMN12812661, study PRJNA571458) | rock metagenome | isolation source: Antarctica rocks | place: Antarctica: Victoria Land, Mt New Zealand sud | collected 2016-01-07 | reverse complement strand
TGGGGGGTGGTATGGTTGGCAATGTGGAAAAAGAAGGGGAGAAACTGCTAGATAATAAAGGGAATCAAGGCAACTAGCAATAAACAGAGTGTTGGCACGCATTCTTGCTTGCCACCTCTTAGAGTACCCGCTCTTGTGCCCACAAGAGGATAAAGGAACACTCGATGAAAGACATGACGCACGTTGTGAAGTCGGCTCTGGCGGAACTCGTCGGAACCTTCTTTCTAACGCTTGCAGCTCTGGTGAGCGGAACGCCCTATGTCGTTGGGGTCACGCTCGGCGTCTTCGTGTATGCCATTGGCGCACTTTCGGGATGCAATCTCAATCCTGCGGTATCACTTGGCTTGATGGTGACCCGTCGTCTCCCCATACCTGTTGGGTTGATCTACATTGTAATGCAGATTGCAGGGGCATTGCTGGCATTGCTGGCAGCAACGTTTACAGGCCATCTCGCAACGCACTATACTGCCGCCAGCCCACTTGCGGAGTTTTTAGGTTTTGGATTGTTGATGCTGACAGTGGTTGCGGTCTCGGATAAGAATGTCCCGCAAGCAGGCAGTGGGATTGCCATTGGGGGAGCACTTGCTGCAGGTCTCGTTATAAGCCGAGGCATCTTAAATCCCGCTGTTGCCATTGCGATGGGACAGGTCCTCTCGCCCGCAACGTGGGCGACGCTACTAAGTGGTGTCTGTTTCAGCTTGCTCTACAAGCTCTACAAGCCGAAAGAGAAGCCCGCAGAGGAAGAGACCGAGCATCAACCGCAACCTGTTCCACTTGAACAGGTGGGTAGCGTCCCACGCGCAAAATAAAGGAGAAACACGATGTATCCATACGATCAGAACAATCAGCAGATGTACCAACAGTACGCCAATCATGCCGATCAGGGGACCTATTCGCAGATACCAGAACAGGAATTTACACACCAGGAAAAGCGAGAAACAGGAGACGAAGCAGGTCGTGGACACTGTTCAGCGGGAAAAACCAGCTAGGATGTGGCAGAGACGACGAAACAAACCGCACGTTCGACAATGTCAAAGACGAGTGGACGTACCGCTCAAGGATAAGAGAAAGCATCTCTCAAGGAGAAAATATATGTGGCCCTTTGATCAAAACAACCAACAAATGTACCAGCAGTATTCCCAGGCACGCGAGTCGGGCGACTACAGCGGCATCGATCAGAATCAGGCGATGGGCAATATGCAGCAGTTCATGCAAAATGCGCCTGCTGACACGCAACAACAAGTCTATCAGCAGCACTTTGAGCAGATGCCCTACGACCAGCGTCAACAGTTCGCCCAGCAGATGCCCCAAGAATACGGTGCAGACCCCAACAACCCACAAGGAATGGCACAGGGCTTCCATCAGATGGGACAAGAGCAGCCAGGCATGCTGTCACAAATGTTTGGGCAGGGGGGAGGAGGCAACTCGATGGGGCAAGGGATGTTAGGTGGACTCGTGGGAGCAGTGGCGCAACATATGATGGGCAATCGAGGTGGTGGAATCTTCTAACGAGTCATGAGGAAGTCGAGCAGGACTGCACGTCTTCCTCGTTTTTCTCTTGTTGTTGCGAATGAAAAGAAAGTTCTTCTTGAAAGGAGAACACGATGCAAGAAAGAACGATTCTTAAAAGAGGAGGGAGTCCAGCCCTCAAGTACGGTATTCTGTTTGGTATTCTTCTTGGCGCGTTTCAGGTTGTTCTGAGTTTGCTCACCAACTACTTGAACTTAGGGAGTTTTGCGCTCTTCGTCGGCATTCTCGGTATCGTAGTCGCGCTGATTGTCTACCTGCTTGCAGGAATACGTGCCTCGCGGGAGACAGGGAGAGTAGGGACAGGTGCCTTTGCAGGTCTATGGACAGGCGTTGTGAGTGTTATTATTAGCATTCTTGGTGGAATCCTTCTTGCCTCCCTGAATCTTGGCACCTTACGCCAGCAAACCGCAGCCGCAACCCAGGCGACCGCCAATCGGCTTCACCAAGCCATTCCTGCCACTCCTGACCAGCTTTTGCTCTCGACGGCTGCTCTCACGGGGCTTGCCGGATTAATCCTTGCGATAGTGATCGGCCTCATCTTCGGAGCGATTGGAGGGGCTATTGGCAAGGGACGTGCCTCACGCAGAACGCTGGTCGCTCAAGAGGCAACGTATCGAGATGTACCAACTCAACCATAGAGCCGATAGTCGGGTTCCTAGTGACTCAGCATCTTTCAGTGAGTGAAAGACATGCAATGGATGGAAGAAAGAAAGGAGAACATGTATGCAGACTAATGATGCGATACTTCATCCTTGCGAGGAATGTTCGGATGGTCTCCTTGCTCAGCAAACGCTTGGCGGCGACCAAGGTGCCTTTGCGGTGCTTGTTCACCGCCATAGCCCGTATCTCTTTTCCTTCATCTGTCATCTTACACACGATGCAATAGAGGCCGAAGACATCTTACAGCAGGTGTTTCTCAAACTGTATCTCGCCTTACCCACGTTGCACACCGACAAGCCGCTCACACCCTGGTTGTTCCAGGTTGCACGCAATCGCTGTTATGATGAGATGCGTCGAAAACACGTCTTCCACTTCTCCGAACTTGAGGAAAAGTGGGGCGATGGTGAGTTCTCAGAACTGGGGCTGTTGCTCGACACCCATCCCTCCCCACAGGACATCGTGGAACAACACGAGCTACAATCTGAGGTCTACTCCGCGATCAGCGTGTTACCTCAGAAGTTTCGCGCCATCGTCCTGCTACGATATGTAGAACAACTCAAGTTTTCCGAGATTGCTCAGGTACTTGACATTCCCCAGGAAACCGCGAAGACATACATGCATCGTGCGAAACCGCTCTTACGTAGTGCCTTGTGTGTTCAGCACTTCTAGGCATTTTTTTCTCAATTACTTCAAAAACTTTCTTTGCCTATCTATTTCGTAAAGTATTATTGACGTAGCACTGGCAACGTTGAGTGACGAGGCGGAGCCATACATTGGGATTTTGACGATACTATCACATAGTTCTTTGTAGCTGGCACTCATGCCCCATGTCTCGTTGCCCACAACAAGCAATGTTGGTTGCGTAAAGTCGTGGTGGTCGAGAGCTATCTCTGCATCCTCGCTACTACCGACGAGCTGAACCAGTGGTAGTTGTTGCCGTGTCTTTTCTAGCCAGGGTGATAGCTCTTTTTGTGAGGGAAGGCGTACAGTAGGAAGTGCAAAAAAAGAGCCTGTGGAGGCACTGATAGTTTCGGGGTCATACAGGTCTACGGCGTGACCCGTGATGATGAGACCATCGACACGGAGGGCATCGCAGGAGCGAATAATGGTCCCCAGATTGCCGGGGCTGCCTGGACGGTCAAAAATAACGAAAAGCAGCTTTTCGTGAACAGGAATGCGTGCCAGATCATCTGCAGGCATGGTAACGAGTGCCAGTAACTCCGATGGCTCCGATTTATTGCTCAATTTTTCGAGAAGAGGAAGGCGTAGTTCGTAGTGTTCGCTGGCCTGTGAATGTGCAAGAATATCCTCTGCCCAATCTGACAAGTGCTTCTCGCGTGAATAAATAAATGCCCGGATATGCCAGTTGTGTGCTAGTGCTTGATTGATTGGGCGCACACCCTCGATAAAAAACTCTTTATGCTTTTGCCGCTTTTCACGTCGGCGTCGTAGCGTCTCGATATATTGAAATTCGTTGTTCTCTGAATAAATTTTGACAATTCGTGGTGCCATCGCTATTCCTCTTGAATTATAGTAAACGGTGTACCATACCATATGCCATCATCACATGATGGCATATGGTATGGTACACCGTTTACAAATGAATTACGCTCGCACGCGCTTCGCGGAGAGCGTGTGCTGAAAGGCCAGGAATGGACCGCTATGGTTTTGCGGCATATGACCGCGTATGTGCGTGCCTGCTTCCTCAAAGCTTTCGTGTTCGATGGTGCCGAATTGATGAAATTGTGCCACTAAATCGCCGCGTTGGTAGGGGATGACGACATCGAGCGGTGTGAACTGCTGCATCAGAGTTTCGCTGATACACTTGAGCAACGCATCAATGCCTGTGCCATCCTTTGCAGAAACGGCAATCGTTGGCAAGCCTGCCGCCATGCCTTGCAGTTGCAATGGCATATTGGATGCTAGCAGGTCGAGTTTATTCAGTGCAACAATCATCGGACGCCCTGCGGCTTCGATCTCTTCCAGCACCTCTTCTACTGCCGCAATCTGGCGATGAACTGATGGATGGGAGGCATCAACGACATGTATCAGCAGGTCCGCCTCTTTGACCTCTTCCAATGTGGCGCGGAAGGCTGCGACCAGTGTTGTAGGCAAGCGTTGCACAAAACCTACGGTGTCCGTCAAGAGAAACTCCTGTCCACCTGCAAGGCGCACACGGCGCGTCGTCGGGTCAAGTGTCGCGAACAGTTTGTCCTCCGCGAGTGTATCCACTGTAGACACGGAGAGACGGTTGAGCAAGGTAGACTTGCCCGCATTCGTGTACCCAACAAGAGCCACAACGGGTGCGCCAACGCTCTTACGGCGGTCACGATGTCGCTGACGTTGGTTACGGACCTGCTCCAGGTCTTCCAGAAGGTCTTCCTTCTGGCGGCGGAGCATACGGCGGTCAACCTCGATCTGCTTCTCACCTTCGCCGCGCTGCTGCGTACCACCGCGCTGACGTGAGAGGTGCGACCATTGGCGTGCGAGACGTGGTAGGTCATACTCAACCTGTGCTAGCTCAACCTGTAGACGACCCTCGCGGGTACGGGCGCGTTGTCCGAAAATGATAAGAATCAGTGCTGTACGGTCCAACACCTGTGTATCTAGCTCTTTCTCAAGATTGCGATGTTGACGTGGCGTCAATTCCAGGTCGAAGATGACCGCATCACAGTTATGAAAGCGTACAAGGTCCGCAACCTCTTGTACCTTGCCTGATCCGATGACCGTGCCTGGATGTGGATGCTCCATGCGCTGAATAACGCGGTCAACGCATGTCACGCCACCCGTTGTCGCTAACTGAGCCAGTTCATCGAGTGACTCTTCGACGGGCCAGGTGTTTTCGGGTAACTCGACACCTACCAGGAGAGCGCGTGCGGGGGCTTCGGCAAGCAGGCCACTCATGGTCCTCTCTTCTGCTATGTTGGGGATATAATGTTCTGCCAAAAGACGCTCCTTACATCAACAACCCTTCGCCTCAAGGCGTAAGGGCTTGTCCCTAAGCCGAAGCTTGAGACGATAGGCTTGTTGACGATAGCCCACTAGTCGCACGCATGGCACGGCTAGCAAGATGTTTGGTACGGATATTGAGGGCGGCATTATAATCCGCATTGTTCTGATATCCGCACTTTTTACAGGAGAACTCACTTTGACAGGGACGATTAGCACGACTTACATACCCACACTTGCTACACCCTTGCGAGGTGTAACGTGGGTCTACAAACTCAACGGTCGCGCCCTTCCACGCCGCTTTATAGGCTACAAAGGATTGCAGTTGAGCAAAGGACCAGTTGGCATGTGTACGCCGTTGTTGACGCTTCTCATGCCGTTGTTTCGTGCGTTCTCGAATATCGGTCAAGTTCTCCATCGCGATGGTGTCACCAGGGTTCACAGTGGCGACAAGCTGTTTAGCGACAACATGGTTCACATCCTTCTGAAACCGTGCCACGCGCCCCGACAACTTTTTCAAGTGCCGTTTCGCGCTTTTTGTGCCTTTAGATTGGAGCGAACGTCGCAAGCGGAAGTAGCGGTTATTCGTTTCTTTGACCTGTTTGCTTCCAAAGAAACGAGGTTGAGAAGTGACGGCAAGACGGTTGATGCCAAGATCAACACTAACCACGTTGCCAGTAGGAGCGACAACAGGGATATGTGCAGAGACCACCAAATGCAACCAGAAGGTGCCTTTTTTATAGATCAAATCGGCACTCTCTTGTTCCCATTGAGGCGTCAAGTATTGCTCATAGTATGCAGGAACACGCACCCCCATCACCGTGCGATTGCGTCCCTTGCCCTCTTGTTGCACATGCACAAGTGATGCTGTACGCTGCTCACGATCAAACGTAAACGAGCGTGCGTCATAGCGGATAGCACACAAGAGAGAGTGTGGTGTCTTGGCAAGCTTCAAGGGTTTTGGGGGAAAGCCTTTCTTTATCACTTGCTTGAGATAGTTCTGATACTTGACGTGTTGCTTTTTACGGCGGGTCACCACGCTCTTGATGGCTTCGGTCTCTTTCACGCGTGCGGCGCAAATCAGTTGCGAAGGAAGATGTGTGTTCAAACGGTGGGAAAGATACGTTTCTTTATGCAATTCAACTCCATTGAAGATATGCTTGGCATCGGCAAAGGAACACACTTCATTAAAGCAATCAGTATATTCTTGCATGGTCTGCAAGAGTACATCCACTTGTTCAGGCGTGGGAGTGAGTTGTATGCGTATGGTACGTGTTTCTTTTGTGTTCATAATAGTAGCAGAATAGACACACACCGTCAACAGAAATGTGCCGATGGACAAAAGAAAGTGAGGCGCTTATTCCCTTCTATCCCCTTGAACGGGGTGGATATCCATATGCAATTTTCTATTAGAAACATATGGAATGTGGGAAACAGCATATCTTACGGTGGATACAGGTTAAATGAAAACTATCACTCGCGGAATCTCCTCTATGTGGTGTATGTAATAAATTGTACACGAAATAGGCATGAATGTCAATGGCAGAAACGGTAGAAAATGGCAAGAAGAATGCGCTTGCAGCTTTGCTGCAAGCGCATTCTTTTGTAATCTTGATGCTACAAAAGATTACCAGCGTGAGCGACGCTCACCACGATCACTTGTGCGACCATAGCTATTACCGCCGCCCGATTGAGCCTGGTAGCAGTCACGACAATAAACGGGCTTGTCGCCACGAGGCTGGAAGGGTACCTGAGCCTCGTTGCCACAGCTCGCGCATGTCGCGGTGTACATCTGACGTGCTTCGCGGGAGCCACCACTGCGGCCTCCGCCATAACTTCCGCCACCCTGTCGGTCGCCCATCTGAGCCTTGCGTGCGGAGCGGCACGAAGGACAGCGGCTTGGAGCATTTGTTAGCCCACGGCTGGCATAAAACTCCTGCTCGCCAACGGTGAATGCAAATTCCTGGTTACAATCGCGACAATACAATGTCTGGTCAGTTGCCATGTTTTTCTTTCTCGATTCCTGGGCATACGCCCTCAACAAAACTTACTTTCGTGTGTATCGCGCGGCTTGTAATAGATAGTCTACTCATAGCATCTTTGCACTCTACAACGTCTTCTCATTATAACATGCTTTGGGGCAAATGTATTCGTTTCAATGACCAATTTTTCGCACAATCCGAAAATTGGTCAAAATTCGTTTGTTTCTTCATTCTATTTCATAGTTAGTGTAGTAAGTACACGACGTATTATGCACGTTCCAGCATGGAGTCGTATTTTTCGTCGTAGGGCATCATCTTGCCTTCGGGCATCATGAGCAACGTATTTGGCTTGAGGTGCCGCACAAACTCGATATCGTGCGTGACGGCAATGATGGTGCCGTTGTAGCCGCCAAGTGCCTCACCGATAATGCTACGTGATGTAGCATCAAGGTTAGTCGTTGGCTCGTCGAGGACCAGCAGGTTAGGCCCGTCGAGGACCATTTTTGCAAGTGCGAGGCGCGTCTTTTCGCCACCACTGAGCGTGCCGATTCTCTGATACACACGGTCTCCATTGAAGAGGAAACGGCCCAGGATGCTACGTACACGCTTGCTGTTTTCTGGTAGCACCTCAGTCGCTTCGTCGAGTAGCATATTGTCGTAGTCTAGTCCCTCGTTCTCCTGCGCGTAGTAGCCGACGCGCACACGGTCGCCCATCGTGACTTTGCCAGAGTTGAGCGAGGTGTAGCCGAGCATTGTTCGCAACAAGGTAGTTTTGCCAGCACCATTGAGGCCGACAATAACGAGGCGTTGCCCACGCTCGATCTGAAAGCTGATATCTTCCAGGATGACTTTTGAGTCGTAGCGTTTGTGTAAATGGTCGGTACGCACAACAAGTTGGCCGCTTGGGAGACGTACTGGAAAATCAATCTTGATCTTGCGGCTCGTCTGCGGCAATTGTGGCTGGCTTGCCTCAAGGACGGCAACACGTTTGTCCATTGCGATACGCTGGCTTACACGGGTCGCGCCAAAGCCGCGTAACTTCTCCGATGTCTTACGTAGACGTGCAATTTCGCGGTCTTGCTGTGCCTTCGTGCGTTCCATCAGTGCTAGCGCGTCACCCGTCACGGTGAGATAGTTCGAGTAGGTGCCGCGATACTCCTCTAGTTTGTGCGTGAACTCATTCAAGCGCAAGACCTTGTTGATGCTGCGGTCGAGCAGGTCGAGGTCGTGCGAGATAATGAGCAGGGCACCACTGTAGGTATCGAGAAAGTCCATGAGCCATGCAGTAGCTTCAACGTCCAGGAAGTTTGTTGGCTCGTCGAGTAGCAATAGTTCAGGTGCTTGAAACAGCAGACGTACAAGTGCGAGCTTCGTTTTTTGTCCACCGCTGAGCGTCGAGACATGACGATCAAGCGTGACGCCGCCAATGTTGAGACCCGCGATGAGTTGCTCGATACGTGCATCGGCATCGTAGTAGCCCAGCGTGTCGAGGGTGTCCTGTGCCTCGGCAAAGCGTTCTAGCAATGCGGGCAGGTTGCCGTTTTGTGTCTCAGCAATCTTTAATGAGAGGGCTTCGTAGTCTGCTACCGCTTTGTCGAGTCCTGTACTGCTGAAGATAAAGTCGCGTACTGTGCTACCCTCAGAAACGGGCGTCTCATGCGCGATATCCTGCGAAAGGTAGCCATAGGTGCTGGGTCGTGATACGTTGCCGCCATCACTTTCCTGAACGCCTGCCACGATTTTGAGCAGCGAACTTTTGCCCGCGCCGTTCACTCCAATGAGTCCAGCTTTTTCTCCAGGAGCGACGGTAAACGAAACGTTGTCTAGTATGAGGCGCGGCCCATACGAAAGGCGTATGCGATTGACCTGTAACATGTATGATAAATCCTTTAACGTGTGCTTTTCTTATAGTTAGTTGATAATAAACAGCAAAAATTGTGCGTGATTGTTGGCATAACTCTCGCACATGGATGTGATGGAAAGCACACGGTGTCGCACAGCAACACACCTCATAGGTGAGAGTGTTTGAGTGTGGCGACACACGCCATGAGAAGGAGAGTCAAACAAAGGAGGAGAGGGAACATAGAAGATGCTGGTTTCAGCATTGAATGAAGCCCCACTTGCACTACAAGTAAGGTCTCTGCATCATATGGTGCCACTTCCTGCCGCACAAGCTCCGGCGGAGTCGCTCATGCGGCTGTATAGACTGCTAACGGCAATGCCCATTTCATTTTTTTGTCTTATTCCTGCTTTTCGATACTATTATTTCAGTTGGATCGTACCATCCTACTTCAGATGTGTCAAGAGGAGATGACCATTTAAATCATCTTTCCTAGTGACCAGATGTATCGCGTCCGAGACGCGATTTATCGCATGAAATCCTTGTTGATCCTGTTTACAGAGATGAGAGAACCGATCTCGCGCAATGAATTGCGCCTCGGACGCGATACATCTGGTCCCTACGAAATGGTTATCATATCGGTTACTACGCTAGCGATACGAGATCGAACGCGTACAGCGTGCCGTCGTTCGAGCCGATATAGACGGATCCATCTACAATCCGAGGTGAGGACTCAACGGGTGCTCCTGTTGTATAACTCCACAACTTTTTTCCCGTCAATGCATTAAAGGCATAGACACTGGAGTCGTGCGAGCCGACGTAGACGACACCGTTAACAACTGTTGGTGAAGAATTGACCGCTCCGCCAGTAGAGTGTTGCCAACGTTCCTTCCCCGTTGTCGCGTCGAGAGCGTATAGTCGGTGATCGCGTGAACCAAAGAAAACGAGTTCATTGGCAACTGCGGGTGACGAGTCAATCGCATCTCCACTGGTATAGCTCCATAGTTTCTCACCAGTGGTGGCTGTAAGGGCATATAGTACAGAATCGCGTGAACCAATATAAAGAACGTCATCGACAACTGTTGGTGAGGAATTGACCATGCCGCCCGTCTTGTAGTGCCAGCACTCCTTACCAGTCATGATGCTCAATGCATAGATTGTAAAATCCTGTGAACCGACATAGACGAGTCCATGAGCAACGGCGGGCGAGGAGTCGATTCTTCCACCTGTAGTATAGCTCCACAACCTTTCGCCTGTAGTGACATCCAACGCATAAAGTATGGCATCATGCGAACTTACGAAGATCATGCCATTACCAAAGGTTGGTGTAGAGCGAATGCTGCCGCCTGTAGTGAAGTCCCATAATTTTGCTCCTGTACTGGTTGCAAGAGCATAAACCTTTGCGTCGGTCGAAGCGACAAAAACGTTTTCATCGACCACAAGTGGAGAAGAGTAGATCGGCCCTCCGGTAACATAGTTCCATTGTTCATCACCAGTAGTGGCATCAACCGCATAGAATCTATGATTTTGTGCGCCGATATAGAGCGTTCCGTCAGCTATAGCAGGTGAGGAGAGAAGGCCGCCCTCCACAGTATAACGCCACAAATTATCGCTACTGAATGCGTATAATGTATGGTCGTGCGAGCCGACATAGAGTTTGCCATTGGCGATAGCGACAGAAGCATCAATAGCACCCTTTGTATCATAGCTCCATAAGCGAGAACCTGTGCTAGCCGCAAAAGCATAGACCGAGTGGTCTTGCGAGCCAACGTACACCACTTCATCTGCGACTATCGGTGAAGACTGAATGGCTGCCCCTGTCATGTATTGCCACTGTTCAGCACCAGTCGCGGCATCAAGGGCGTACAGCCGATTATCTTGTGAGCCGATATAGACAACGTTAGCGGAAACTGCTGGCGAAGAGAGAATGATGTCGCTAGTACGATAACTCCATAGTTGCTCGCCTGTGCCGGTATCGAGGGCATAGAGCATGGAATCTTGTGAAGCGATATACACGATGCCATTTGCGACAGCAGGTGATGAGCTAATCCTACCTTCTGTGGCAAAACTCCATTGCACCGCCCCTGTCATGGTGTCGAGGGCGTATAGCTTGGAATCCCAGGAGCCGAAATAGACGATACCGTCCACAACGACAGGCGAAGATTGAATGCCAGCCCCCGCCTTGTAAGACCATACCTCGTCACCCGTATTGGTATCTATAGCGTACAGCTTGGAATCGGTAGAGCCAAGATAAACCATCATCTCGGCATATACAGGTGAGGAGTCGATGGCACCCTCGGTCGCAAAACTCCACAGCAACGTTCCTGTATGAGCATCAAGGGCATAAAGTTTTTTATCGAACGAGCCGATGTACACTGTTCCATCCCCTATTGCGGGTGAAGAGGAGACGATATTGCCTGTTGTATAGCTCCACATTTGCCTGCCCGTTCGAGCATCAAGAGCATACACGTTGTGGTCATGTGAGCCAATGTATAGCATACCGTTTGCAATACCAGGTGTACTTGTAATTGCATCGCCAGTAGTGAAGAGCCACTCTTGCCTCAACCCGGGGACATTGGTGGGATAGATCACATTGCTGTCAGAAATATTCTGTGCCAATTTATTTCTCCTTATATAGACAATACATCTCTATCACGCTTTTAGAAGGCCGAGTGTTTCGATAGTGTAGCGGAAAACAGATGGCACAGTGCAAATGTGCTAATGGCACCTGATACTACAAAAGTATCAGGTGCCATCGTCATTGTAAAAACCGTTGTACGTGTCATACGCTTGCCACGTATACCACAACTACAACCTAGAGATTGTTCCGATTGGTTGTGTTGTCGGTAGTTGTATCGTTGGTGGTTGTGTTGGCAATATCATTTTGCGAATTGCGAACAATGGGATTGCCCTGCTGATCAATGCGAGCCTCTTCACGACGAACGGTATCCGTGACCTGCTGTGTCTCTTGAACATTACGTTTGCCAATGGAAACTTCACCTGTTACAACAGTATCTTTCGTCACGTTGACCTGCTCTTCACTCACGGGCACGCGAATAGTTTCGCCTTCGCCGATTGGTGTATTGTCAACCCCACCGTCGGTGACGGGGCGACGCTCAATAACCACTTCTTCGTGTGTGACTGGAACATTGACGGTTTTCTGCTCTGAGACGACCTCTTTACGCAGATTCACTTCTCCCGATTGCACGCGATCCTTCGACACGTTCAATTGTTCCTCTCGTAACCGAAGTGAACGTGGCTGATGGTACTCGTCCTGGGCATAGTCAGTATCTGCGCGGTCAGCTACCTGACCCTGAGCAGCAGCGACATCTACGCGATTGGCTGCTACCTGAGCATCATTAACATTTGTTTGGCCTGTTGTTGCCGTTTGAGCATTGGTCTGGCCCGTCTGAGTGTAGCCTGTTTGATGTTCATAGTCATATCCACCGTACTGATGGAGAATATTATGGGCCTCGTCGTCGCGCCCATCGGGTCGGACTGATACAACGGTACGACCATTTTTGTATTCCTGGGCGTAGTAGGATGCAGTATCCTGTGACACACCAAGATTTGTCAGGTCATCGAGAAGGTTGACATTTTTTTGTCCCTGTGTCGCAACGCCAACTTGATCGTAACCAAACCCTGCCTGCCTGAGAGCATCGAGGGCACGCCTCGCGTCTCGCTCATTCTCAAAAACGCCAGCTATAATAGAAGTTTGAACCGCCATGATAGTTCTCCTTTTCTTTTTCAAGAAACATCATTCAGAAATACGTTCAACAAAACAGAACGCCATCTTCGATTTCAACCACTAATAACACGTATGGACTTTGCAAAACGAGTCATGTTTTTACGGTTATAGAGAAAACTTATGAATTTCTAATAGTTGAACACTACACTGTTCTATTTTACCATAGCATATGGGCAAACTATCTACAATTGAAGCTGTTTGGAGGAATGAACGAAAAAAGTATTGACAATACTCTATGTGCATGGTATACCTCTAACAAGACAAAAACAACAGCATAGCGAACGCTTAGACGAGACGAGTAACAGGTTGGCGTGACGGTCAGAGAGTGGGCGGCTGGTGAAAAGCCCATACGGATAGCCTCTGTGAATAAAACTCTGAAGCTACAAGAAGAAATCGCTACACAGCGAGACTAGACCTTTGTCGGATGCCTCCGTTATCAGGCGACGTGTGGGCGTGATAATCTCAATACACATTCAGAAACGAGGCATTCGCCTCTACCCTTCGGGTCATCTGAATGCAAGGTAGTATCAGGCCCGTACATAATGAGGTTAATGTTGCGAAGCATTAACGCATGAAGGTGGTACCACGAAGTCGCTCTTCGTCCTTCCCAGAGAGAAGGATGATGGGCGTTTTTTATTGCCCTCGTTTCCTTTCTCTCTCTCCAGATAAGCAAGAATTGCAAACAATGGAATAGTAAACAGCTATGCGGAGACGAGTAACGGATTGCGGCACAGCCAGAGAGTGGGCTATATTGGTGGAACGCCTATATGTTGACCAATCGTGAAAAAGACTCCGCGCCACGAGAAGAAATCGCTACACAGCGAGACTAGAACTCGGTCGGACGCCCCCGTTATCAGGGCATTATGTGGGTGTGATAAATCAGACCCGTACATAACGAGGTCGATGTCGCGAGGCATCGGCGAACGAAGGTGGCACCACGAGAGACGTATACAACGCTCTTTGTCCTTCTCCAATATGGAGGACAAAGAGCGTTTTTGTTTTCACTTATTACGCTTATTGAACAACGATTGTACGAGAAAGGGATATACAACATGGATACGACAACGAACACAACAAATCTTACCGCGAACTGCCCGGAGTGTGACGCGACCATCAATCTACAGGGACTGATGGTCAACGAGATTATGTATTGTCCAGAGTGTAACGCCGAGTTAGAGGTGTTGAGCCTGGAACTGCCTACTGTTGCGCTTGCACCACAGGTTGAAGAGGATTGGGGAGAGTAAGATGACGCATATTGCTATCCTCACATCGCGTATACGTGTCGAAGAAAAGTTGCTGATCGAGGCGTTGCAGCGACGGAATGTCACGTTCGATATTATTGACGATGGTGAATTGCTGCTTGATCTGACACAACCTGATGCGCGTTGGCGCAATTATGATGCTGTACTATGTCGTAGTATGAGCCAATCGCACGGCCTTGCTGTTCTCCATGTCCTGGAGCATTGGGACGTTCCCGTGTTCAATACGGCGGCGGTAACGGCGACATGCAACGACAAGCTACTGACGACGCTGGCACTTTTGCAGGCACATGTGCCGACGCCACGGACCCTACTCGCCTTCGATGCTCAAACCGCTATGCGTGGTATCGAGACGCTTGGCTATCCCACTGTGCTCAAGCCTGTTACTGGCTCATGGGGGCGTTTGCTGGCTCGCATCAATGATCGCGACGCTGCTGAAGCTGTGCTAGAGCATCAGGAGACGCTTGGCGGCTATCAGCACCAGACGCATTATATTCAGCAGTACATCGACAAGCCACACCGCGATATTCGCGCCTTTGTGATTGGCGAGCAAACCGTGTGCGCTATCTATCGCACAAGTGAACATTGGGTGACGAATACCGCACGCGGAGCCGTTACAAGCAATTGCCCTGTAACATCAGAGCTTGCTAGCCTCTGTGTTCGCGCCGCACAAGCCGTTGGTGGTGGTATCCTGGCAATCGACGTGTTGGAGGATGCGGAACACGGTCTACTGGTCAACGAGATTAACGCGACAATGGAGTTTCGCAACAGTATCGCTCCTACGGGCGTTGATATCCCGGCCTTGATGCTCGATTATGTGCTGAGCCGTATACGTGAAAAGGTTTTGCGATGAACACTATTCGTGTCGCTATTGTCGGCGGCTCCGGCTATACCGGCGGTGAGTTGATACGCCTGTTGCTCTTTCATCCATATGTAGAGCTTGTGCAGGTCGCATCAAGCAGCCACGCAGGACAATATGTACATAGCACACATCCAAATCTCCGCAAGCTTTGCACGTTGCGTTTCTGTCATCCCGACGACCTGACATCATGTGACTTATTGCTACTTTGTTTGCCACATGGGGCATCATCGCGAGAAATTAGTCGCTACCGAGAACTTGCGCCGCGTGTAATCGACCTGTCCGCCGATTTCCGTTTACGCTCGCCTGACCTCTATCAGCAATGGTATGGCGAGATACATGCGGCTCCGTCTCTATTGGAACGAGCTATATATGGTTTACCAGAGTTGCATCGAGCAGAGTTACAAGAGGCAACGCTGGTAAGTGGAACGGGGTGTATGGCAACGGCGGCTATTCTGGCGCTTGCTCCACTCTATCGAACACGCCTAGCCGATGAAAATATTCCACTGGTTGTTGATGCGAAGGTTGGCTCGTCTGCCGCAGGCGCAACTCCCGGCGCGAGTAGCCACCACCCTGATCGTAGTGGTGCGGTACGCTCGTTCCAACCAACGCGCCATCGCCACACCGCCGAATTGCTACAGGAACTTTCGCATGAATATGAACTGGCACAACACATTGCGTTTTCAGCGACTGCAATTGAGTTAGTACGCGGCGTGCTTGTCACCGCGCATGTGTTCTTGCGTGAGCGTGTCGATGAGCGAGCGTTGTGGCGGCTCTATCGCGAAGCCTATCAGCACGAGCCATTTATTCGCATTGTCAAAGAGCGCAGTGGAATCTATCGCTATCCCGAACCAAAGATACTCGCGGGCAGCAATTATTGCGATATCGGCTTCGAGTACGATCCTGAACAGCAACGCGTCGTGGTTATCGCTGCCCTCGACAACCTGATGAAGGGGGCGGCGGGCAACGCGGTGCAAGCTCTCAATTGCATGTATGGTTGGGATGAGATGATGGGTTTGACATTTCCTGGACTACATCCAGCGTAAAGGAGGGTGGAATGCTTGTAGTGAAAATCGGCGGCGGCGCAGGTATCGCGACTGCAACAATAATGCAAGATATCGCTCAGCTTGTTACAAACGGGCAACGTATTGTCCTGTTGCACGGCGGCTCTGATCTCACCAATACGCTCGCCCAACAGATAGGACAAGAGATACGCATGGTCACATCACCGAGTGGCATGGTTAGTCGCTATACCGATGCTGAGACGGTACGCCTGTATGCGATGGCGGTGGCTGGACAGATCAATACCGAGCTGGTGGCTCTATTGCAGCAGCACGGCGTTAACGCGCTTGGACTCGCAGGTGTCGATGGACGACTCCTGGTTGCGCGGCGCAAAGCTATTGTACGTTCGCAAACACCGGAGGGTCGCATCCAGATACTACGAGACGACTATACGGGCCAGATTGAACAGGTCAACGCCGACTTGCTGAACCTCTTGCTCGACGCTGGCTACACACCCGTTATCGCGCCCCTTGCCTTGAGCCATGAGGGTGAACGCCTGAACGTCGATGGCGACCGGGCTGCGGCGGCAGTTGCCAACGCATTGCACGTGGAAACCCTGGCACTCATGACCAACGTCCCTGGCCTACTCACGAATATAGACGACTCGACGACGCTTGTATATACCATTCAATTTGATCAATTGTCAGAATACATGTCATACGCGCAGGGACGCATGCGAAAGAAACTGCTCGGAGCGCAAGAGGCACTGAATGGTGGCGTCTCGCGTGTGTGTATCGGTAGTGAATCTCTATTGAATGTCCTGAACGGATCAGGAACTACGATTACAAACACTGTTTCGCGCATCTCAGTATGGGCCTGATTTATCACACCCTGTTAACATTTCAATCGCCTAAAGGACGCGATTATTGGTGCATCCGCTAATCACAAGGGGACTCGCACCTTGCTTCGCTCGTGCGAGGACGCGATCAATCGGTCCCTACCATTAGCTGCATACTTAGCGGATGCTTCAATAATCGGTCACTACAAAAACAATCTCTTATGAAAGGAGCTATCCATGAATACGACCATCGAACGAGAAAATATCTACACGAGCGGTGTCTACGGGAAACGTGCTATCGCTATCGTGCGTGGCAGTGGTGCGTCGCTGTGGGATGCCGAGGGACGCGAGTATATCGACTGCACGGCTGGCTATGGTGTGGCAAACATTGGACATGGACGGATAGAGATCGCGGCAACGCTGGCGGAGCAGGCACAACGCCTCATCACCTGTCCCGAAATCTTTTACAACGATGTACGTTCACGTCTGCTTGAGCGACTCGCACGGCTTACACCAGCAGGACTCGGCTCTATCTTTCTATGCAATAGTGGTACCGAAGCTGTCGAGGGTGCGCTGAAATTCGCACGGCTCGCTACAGGACGTACAGGCATTGTCGCGACTCTTCGCAGCTTTCATGGTCGCACGATGGGCGCACTTTCCGCAACGTGGGAGCCGCATTATCGCGAACCCTTCGCACCTCTGCTTCCTGGCGTGACGCACATCCGTTACAACAATCTTGCCGCCGCCGAAGCCGCAATCACTTCAGAGACCGCCGCCGTGATTATCGAACTTGTACAGGGCGAGGGTGGTGTTCATATAGCCGAACAAGAGTACATACGCAATCTGGCGACTCTCTGCCATGAGCGCGGTGCCTTGCTGATTGTCGATGAGGTGCAAACGGGCTTTGGGCGTACCGGCAGGCTTTTCGCATGCGAGCATTACGACCTGCAACCCGATATCCTGTGTCTCGCGAAATCTATTGCAGGTGGTGTACCGATGGGAGCTATCTGCCTAGGGCCGCGAGTGATGGAGAGCGGACGCATCGCGAAGGGTGTGCATGGTAGCACCTTTGGCGGCAATCCATTAGCCTGTGCCGCCGCCCTCACCACGCTTGATATTCTTGAGCGTGAAGCTTTGCCACAATGCGCCGCCATGCTTGGGGCATACGCCCTCGAACGCTTGCGTGCTATCCGCTCACCGCTCATTCGTGAGGTACGTGGGCTTGGCCTCCTGCTTGGCATCGAACTCACCCGTCGCGCTCAACCGACGCTCGAAGCACTTGCCACACATGGTGTTCTCGCTCTACAAGCAGGTCCAAATGTGGTTCGTCTGCTACCACCTCTGGTGATTACCGAGGTGCAACTTGAGCGTGTGCTGAATGTCGTAGAGGAGGTGTTGATGGGCGAGAGCATGATAGGTGGGGACATGACAGGGCTTGCCCCTGTCATGTCCCCACCCTACACATCAACAACATCCGATCCAGTCACGTTGCTTCAATCCATGCTAACCATTCCCAGTTACTCACGGCAAGAGCAGCAATTCGCGCGACACCTTGTCGAGCAAGCACAACACATGGGGCTTTATGCACATCTCGACGAGGCAGGCAATGTTATTGCAAGCACGCATGAGGCTACGAACTACGATGGGCAACAGCCCGTTATTCTGCTTGGTCATATGGATACCGTTACAGGCAACATTTCTGTACGTATCGAGAACGGGCTACTGTATGGACGTGGCGCGGTAGATGCGAAGGGACCACTCGCCGCATTTCTCGCGGCTACGGCGCGTCTCGCTCAAGCAGGAGTGGTGCAACGACCGATTCTCGTGATAGGTGCAGTGGAGGAGGAAAGTGCGACCTCACGTGGCGCACATGCTGTGGTTGAACGCTATCACCCTTCAGCTTGTATCATTGGTGAGCCAAGCGGTAGCCATGCCGTAACGATTGGCTATAAAGGCCGCTTGCTGGTCGAGTGTTGTGTGACACGTTCCGCTCACCATAGCGCGGGACCGCAGCAAAATAGTAGCGAGGTCGCAACAGCACTCTGGGAACGTGTTCGTTTACATGCGGCTGAATGGAACGCGCAATACGCCGCTAACTCATCGTTTGCTGCGCTCATGCCTTCGTTACGCAGCATCACGAGTACACAGGATGGTTTAGAGGAACAGGCACATATGTTGCTTGGCTATCGTCTGCCACCCAATTACGATACTGCCACCCTGTGTTCGCAATTAGAACAGTGGGCGTATGAAGGCGAGATACAGCTACAGTTTTCGGGCGAGGAGGCCGCGTTTCAGACTCCGCGCACAACCCCCGTTGCACGCGCCTTTCTTTCGGCAATCCGCGCTACAGGAGGCAACCCTACTTTTAAGCATAAAACGGGAACATCAGATATGAACGTTGTCGGTCCTGTGTGGGGCCAGAACATCGTTGCGTATGGGCCGGGCGACTCAAGTCTTGATCATACGCCAGACGAACATATCAGAATCGCGGAATACACCCATGCTATAGATGTACTTGAAACTGTGCTGCAAGACCTTACGCAGCAACGAGAGGTGACGCAATGAGACCACTGGCAATACTGGACTCGACCCTGCGCGAGGGTGAACAATTTACTGGTGCCTGCTTTACGCTTGAACAACGCCTGATGATAGTACGTTTGCTCGATGCGGTTGGTGTAGCCTTTCTCGAAGTGCCATCACCTCTTGCCTCACCGGAGACGCAAGAGGCGGTACAGGCTATCTGTAATCTCGACTTGCACGCGCCCATTATCGCGCATGTGCGCTGTGTCGAGGCCGATGTGCAAGCAGCCCTCGATACTCCTGTCTATGGTCTCAACCTGTTCTATGGCACCTCGACACAACTACGCACGTTCAGTCATGGTCGCCGTATCGAGCAGATGATTACTGACGCCGTGCCTCTTGTAAGGCGTGTGCGTGACGCTGGTCGCTACGTGCGCTTCTCGGCGGAAGATGCATTTCGCAGTGATCTCGTCGATCTGCTGCATGTCTTCGATGCCGTTGTCGATGCAGGAGTACAGCGTATCGGCTTGCCCGACACCGTTGGCATTGCTACCACGCGCCAAGTTGAGCAGCTTGTGCGGCTTTGCCACGAACGCTATCCTCATGTCGGCATCGAGTTTCATGGTCACAATGACACAGGATGCGCGGTTGCCAATACCGTCGCCGCCCTTGAAGCAGGTGCTGACTGTCTCGACGTGACCGCGTTGGGTATCGGCGAACGTAACGGCATTACTGCTTTGAGTGGCCTTATCGCGCAACTCTACATTCATCATCCTGAACTATTATCCGACTATGACCTGACGCAGGTTGCGCCACTCGACCAGTTTGTCGCGTCCTGCCTCGGCCTGACCATCCCTTTCAATACACCCATCACGGCACCTAGCGCATTTACGCACAAGGCGGGTGTGCATACAAAGGCGGTCTTGCGTAACCCACGCGCCTACGAAGTACTTGATCCAGCCGACTTTGGCCTTATGCGCCACGTCGATATCGGTTCACGTGTCACGGGCCGCTACGCCGTTGGGCACCGTATTAGCGCACTTGGCCTACAGCTAAGCACCGACGAGATTGCCAGCCTTACGCACGCCCTCAAAGCACGCGCCGAAACTGGCACGCTCAATCAAGACGAGGTTGACGTATTCATCCAATCCTGGTGTGCTACCGTCGGCGCATGAAGACGCTAGGTAATTCGATGATACGAGTATAGACGGGCAAATACAGTTGTGCATAGATGGGCGACCCCTTGTGGTCAATACTGTTCAACTAAGAAGAATGATATGCATATACTCACAACGGGCGACCACAAGGGTCGCACCCTACTATATTTTGCACCTCACGCACGTTGTGTATAGTAGGGAAGCCCCTTGTGGGCTTCCGTTCGTTCCCGTTTCCAACAAATTGCACTTAGTTGAACAGTATTGACCCTTGTGGTCGCCCGTTGACGGCATTTTTGATGTGAGCGATATAAAAGAAAGGATTCCAACAATGGGCACATTAACTGAAGAGATTTTTAGCTACAAGCTGGGACGACCTGTTGAGCAGGGAGAGACCGTCATTGTAGAGGTTGATCGTGTGATGAGCCACGATACGACAAGTCCGCTGGCAATTCAGGCGTTTCGTAAGCTGTCACAGGAAAGTGGTGGCCGCGTCTTCAATCCACGTCGGTCGCATATCGTGTTCGATCATATCATCCCTGCCGCGACGATTGCCGCCGCGACGCTGCAACGCGACATTCGCACGTTTGCGCGTGAGCAGGATATCACCATTCTGCAAGAAGGTATCTGTCATCAGGTTATGCCAGAGCGCGGCTATGTCGTGCCGGGGAGCATCATCGTTGGTGCTGATAGCCACACCTGTACCTATGGGGCACTTGGAGCCTTCGCGACTGGTATGGGGTCAACCGATATCGGTGTTGCTTATGCCACTGGACGGACATGGTTTCGCGTTCCCACCACCATCAACATTCAGATAACGGGAACATTGCCTTTCGGCGTCTATGCCAAAGATATCACCTTCGAGATGGTGCGACAGGTTGGCGTCGATGGTGCCAATTACCGCGCCATTGAGTATACGGGCGATCTCGTCGAGCGACTTTCCGTGAGCGAACGTTTCACCTTCTGCAACATGGCTATCGAGATGGGCGGTAAGGCTGGACTCGTGGCACCAGACGCCATCACACAGGAATGGTTACGGGGCAGAACCGATGTGGAATACCCTATGCTTGCGCCACGTAACCCTCGCTATGAGCGCGTCTTCGAGATTGACGCCTCACACTTGCAACCGATGATTGCCTGCCCCCCTGATGTAAACAACGTCGTCCCCGTGCAAGAGGTAGCGAATGTGCAGATTGACCAGGTGTTTTTAGGCACATGCACCAATGGTCGCCTCGACGATCTCGCCATCGCTGCGGGCATTATGCAGGGCAAGCGGTTACATCCCCGTACTCGTATGGTGGTTGTACCAGCCTCGCGCGAGGTCTATCTTGAGGCGATGCGTCTCGGCTATCTCGAAACATTCATCCAGGCGGGTGCCACCGTAGAAAATCCCGGTTGTGGTCCCTGCATCGGACGACATCAAGGTGTACTTGCCCCAGGCGAACGTGCCCTCACGACGATGAACCGCAACTTTACGGGACGCATGGGCGACCCAACCGCCGAGATTTATCTTGGTAGTCCTGCCACCGTTGCCGCTACTGCACTCACTGGTCACATCACCGACCCACGCGAATTTTTATAAGGGCTAATTAGATACAATCGAAAGGAACATACAATCATGAGCCGAATCTGGATGCTTCGCGATAACATCAACACCGATGTCATTATCCCTGGCCGTTACAATGTGACGACCGACCGTACACAACTGGCGAAATATTGTCTCTGCGAAATTCTACCGGACTTCTCCCAGCAGGTGCAGGCGGGAGACGTAATCATGGGGGGACACAACTTTGGCTGTGGCTCATCACGCGAACACGCCCCTGCATCCATTCTCGCGTGCGGCGTGCGTGTCGTTATTGCGCGTAGCTTTGCACGCATCTTCTATCGTAACTCCGTCAATATTGGCTTGCCTGTACTCGTCTGCGAAGAGGCGGTCCTTGCCAGTAGCGACGGACAACGCATAGAGGTTGACCTGACTACGGGCATTATTCACAATATCGACCTGGAGCAGACCTTCCAGGCCGAACCGTTGACGCCGTTCATCGCTCGTATCGTAGCGGCTGGTGGTATTCTTGAGTACATCAAGCAACAAGGAACTTTACAATGAGCTTCAATCATTTTACTCGTCGTTCGTCGTCATTGCCACCAACCGTGTGCGTTGTACCAGGGGACGATGCCGCACCCGAAGTGATGCGCCCAACCGTTGCGATTTTGCGTTCGCTGGCACCCAACATTCGTTTTGTCGAGGCTTCTGGTGGACGCGAGGCAGAGGCACGCTACGGCAATACGTTTCCAGAGGAGACACGGCACGCTATCGACAACGCGGATTGCACGCTGTTTGGTGCGAGTGGTGGCCCAAGTCGTCCTATCCTGTGGTATCTGCGCTGGGGCAAGATGACATACGCCAACATTCGTCCTGTGCGCTGGTATGAAGGGTATCAGAGTCCTATGCTGCACCCTGAACGCATCGACTACGTGATTGTGCGTGACAACCTTGAAGGGCTGTATCCACCACGCGAGGGGGATATCGCGGAATTACACACGTTAGCGAGCAGTAGCACATGGTGGCAGACACCACCTGTAGATACCGTTGGTGCCTATGCTGTGCGTGTCAGCACTGATGAGCAGATGCAACGTGTTGCCATAGCCTCCTGCGAACTCGCTCTCCAACGGCAAGCAATGGGCTATCTTGGCCGTGTCACGCTTGGCGCGAAATACTCCATTCTGCCACGTACCGATGGACGTTTGCGGAGTATTGTACGCGATACCGTGCGTGAATATCGGACGTTGAGCTATCAAGAATACCTGATCGACGACCTGGGACGCCGCCTGATCGCTGCCCCTGAGACGCTTGATGTGGTGGTACTCTCGAATGAACACGGTGACATTCTCGCCGATGTTGCCAGTGGCAGCATCGGTGGTCTCGGCCTCTCACCCAGCGCATGTTATGGCGCGAACTACGCCTACTTCGAGCCAGTACACGGTTCCGCACCCGATCTCGTGGGCAAAGGTATTATTAACCCTACGGCTATGCTCTTGTCTGGTGCTATGCTACTCGATTATCTCGGTTATGATGAACAAGCGCGAAATTTGAGAGATGCGATTGCTCAAGTGTATCAAGAAGGGACGGTATTGCCAGTAGATCAGGGTGGGCAGGCAAGCACAGAGGAGTTTGTGGGTGTTGTGCAAGCGCACCTTGCGATTGTACGGGTCTGATTTATCACACCCTGCTAGCAACAGAGGATGTGGATATGTATTCAACCAACCTCGCCTTTTTCAAGATTGCGCCTATTGAACTCATAACACCAAATAGGAATATCGCGCCACTCCCACTCTGTGTTGACGATTTGCTCTAGGGAGGCATCACCGTACCAATATTCAAGCCCATACTTTGTCGCTCGATGCCCGATGACTCCAATCGTTTTGCCATCATAGTCCAGCAAGGCATCACGCAAAAAAGCACCAACGCGCTGGACAACCATGAGCAGGCTCTCACCGTGAGGGAACGGCTCCATGATGCGCCGGGGAAATTCTGCCTCCACCTGTTCGATTGGATGTTGCGTGAGATCGCCGTAGTCATATTCGCGCAGTCGAGCATCAGGGATAAGCGATATGCCACGTCCTGCAAAGGCAATCTGTGTAGTGGTAGCCGCTCGTTGTAAGTCAGAATGAAAGATTGCATCCAGTGCTTCTATTGCGTAGTGTTGCCCAAGCTCTCTCGCCCTTTCCCGACCAGCAGGAGAAAGCGGCACATCAGCATGTCCAGAGGCACGTTTTGCCTCGTTATCGGTGCTGGTCATATGGGGGGAATAGAAAATTTTGAGCATGTTCTTCTCTTCTAATCTTCAAATTTTTGTTGAAGGGCTACATTGTAGGCTTCGTAGTTCCGAAAGAAACGAGCGAAGATTTCTGTTCCGTCACCTATCTCGCCTTCATTTACTTCTTTCGCCTCGACCACTTCTTTGAATGTCCACGTTACCGTTTCGCCATACTGATTCTGATAGCTCTCAAGTTGGTTGCTTTGTTGTATTGCTTTCTCGCTGGCATCCTCTTCTGAGGATGCTTTGATCAGTAAAAATCTCTCTTCATACAAAGGCTTATCATCAGAATGTGCTATTGTGCATTCAATGATTAGCACTACAATGTAGAACGAGGGCAATTGTTTGTTGTTATCCAGTATCATGAAAAACCCCTTTTATCTTTTGAGGCACATTATGCTATGCTACTTTGTGTCTGCCTATCCCGTACAACAAGTAGTAGTATATTTTGTAGAAGGAGAATATTCAATGACGGAAGATATAGCACAGACAACGGCGAACTGGATTGATGTCTCGGTATCACTCTATACGGGTATGGTTCACTGGCCCGATAATCCACCTGTGGAGATCGATTGGGCGATGAGCATTGAGCGCGGCGATACTGCCAACGTATCAAAAATCTCGTTGGGAGCGCATACAGGCACGCACATGGATGCGCCGTTGCACTTTATCAAGGACGGCATCAGCATTGACCAGATGCCCTTAACGGCAACGATGGGGCATGCGCGTGTGATCGAGATTAGCGATCCCGAATCGATCAAGCCTGCCGAACTAGAGCCACACAATATTCAGTTGGGTGAGCGCATCCTCTTCAAGACGCGCAACTCGGCACACAACTGGGATACCGCTACATTCATCAAGGATTTTGTGTACATCTCAAAAGAGGCGGCGGCCTATCTCGCGAAAATCCAGATACAGACCGTCGGCGTCGATTATCTCTCCGTTGGTGGCTTCTTCAAAGATGGACCAGAGACGCATCACGCGCTGCTCGGTGCAGGCATCTGGATTATCGAGGGCTTGAACCTCTCACAGATACAACCCGGAAATTACGACCTCATCTGTCTACCACTCAAATTGCGCGGTAGGGAAGGTGCCCCTGCACGCGCTCTACTACGTCCCGTTGCTACTAAAACGGAAGGTAGTGGCCTGACAAACGAGGGGTAGGTGATATACGTGAATGAGCGGCATTGGTTAGTCAATGCCGCTCATTCACGCTTATTTGTATTTTGCTTTGTTATGCTACTGCAAATGTTTGCGCCTCCGGCAATGTCTCGTTATGCTTGCGAACCGAAGCAACTAGGGCTTCGAGTGCCACTAAGCCATTCTCGAATGCTTCTGCATATGTATCCCCATGCGTGACAGGTCCGAGTACGCGCTCGGCTCGTTCCCAATCAGGGAGTCGCACAAGATAGGCTTGATCTTCATCTGACCACTGAATCAACATGGAATAGTGTAATTCGCTCATTGTTCGTGTCTCCCTTGCTGTTTTCGTACTTTTTGAAGCTTTCTTAATGCCTCTTGTATGTCGCGCTCCTGATATGGTTTAGCGTCAGCACTATCTTTGCCTACAATGTTCACACTTATACCTGCAATGAGTGGATGTTTCCATATTTGATGACTTCCCGTTTGGTGATCCAGATAAAAACCTGCACGCTGTAAATCTGCACGCCACTGTCGAAGTTTACGTGGCACCTTATCTCCTAGTATATCATCATCTACAATATCTTATAACCACTTATATGTAGGGGAGACCCTTGTGGTCTCCCTGTTAATGACAATACGGCATTACTACCCTGTAATCGCCCCCTCAGAGGCGGATGCTACCAACTTCACGTATTTCGCCATCACGCCCTTTGTGTACTTGGGTTCGGGGGCACGCCAGTCGCGGAGACGAGTCATGATCTCCTCGTTGCTGATCTCGATGGTGAGGGTGCCGTGATCGGAGTCGATGTTGATGATATCGCCGTTCTGCACAATGGCTATGGGGCCGCCGTTCTGCGCTTCGGGCGCGATATGACCTACAACCATGCCATGTGTGCCACCGGAGAAACGACCATCAGTAATCAGGCCAACCGTCTCACCATAACCCTGACCGACAAGTGCCGATGTGACCGCGAGCATCTCACGCATACCGGGGCCTCCCTTTGGTCCCTCGTAGCGAATGACCACTACATCACCGTCAGTGATAGAATGGTTCATGATGGCATCGAAGGTCTCTTCCTCTGAATTGAACACCTTCGCTGGCCCACGATGATTGCTTACCTTGAGACCTGCGATTTTACAGACTGCCCCCTCCGGTGCGAGGTTGCCTTTGAGTATGATAAGGGGTGCCGTTGCGTGTAGCGGCCTGTCAAGCGGCATCACAACGGCCTGACCCTCCGCGAGGTCGGGTGCCGTTTCCAGGTTTTCGGCGAGCGTTTTACCAGTAACAGTCAATGCGTCGCCGTTGAGATAGCCCGCTTTGAGCAAGAGCTTCATCACCGCCTGCACACCACCAGCACGGTCAAGGTCCGCCATGACATATTTGCCGCCGGGTTTGAGGTCGGCGAGATGTGGCACCTTACCGCCCGCACGTGTGAAGTCGTCGATGCTCAATGGAATGTCGAGTTGACGCGCAATCGCGATCAAGTGCAGCACGGCGTTGGTCGAGCCGCCAAGTGCCATCACAACCTTGATGGCGTTCTCGAATGCTGCCTGTGTGAGGATGCGCCGCGCGGTGATGCCCTGCTCTACCATGCGTACAATCGCTTGCCCGGAGTCGTAGCAGTCCAGTATCTTACGTGCGGTCACGGCTGGCATCGACGAGCCGCCGGGGAGACACATACCCAGTGCCTCAATCGCAGAGGCCATCGTGTTCGCGGTATACATGCCGCCGCAGGAGCCAGCACCAGGGATTGCGCTCTTCTCCACCTCGTCCAACTGTTCGCGGCTAATCTTGCCCGCGCTAAACTGCCCCACCGCCTCGAAGACGCTGACGATATCCACATCCTGACCGCGACACACCCCCGGTAGAATGGTGCCACCGTAGACAAAGAGTGTTGGAGCGTCAATGCGTGCGAGTGCCATCAGGCAGCCGGGCATGTTCTTATCGCAGCCGCCAATGGCAACCACACCGTCGAAACGCTGTGCATTCGCCACCAGTTCGATTGAATCGGCGATAACCTCGCGGCTCGGTAACGAAAACTTCATGCCCTCGGTGCCCATCGAAATACCGTCGCTCACTGTGATAGTGCCGAATATCTGGGGTACGCCGCCGCCGACGCGCACACCTTCGCGTACCTTTTCCGCGAGCCGATTGATATGCGAATTACACGGCGTAATCTCGCTCCATGTGCTGGCAACACCAATTAACGGCTTATTGAAATCCTCATCGGTCAGGCCGACGGCGCGTAGCATCGAACGGTTTGGAGCGCGTACTGTGCCCTCCGTAATCATCTTACTACGACTATTAAGGGCGGAATGTGTTGTTGAAGTCTCATGAGTTTCTGGCATGGTGGAATAGCTTCCTTTCTCTCGATGAAATATTGTTCCTGCGAGATATAGAGCAGAATGTACCGCCATTGGTATACGAGGTTACACATCATTGTGTCTGTGATTGCCGCCATTATACACGAATATACGGCAGTATAGAAGTAGTGGGATCATGACAGGGGCAAGCCCTGTCACTACTATAAATGCGGAAACGGCATGAGCGGTGTATAGTAGTGACAGGGCTTGCCCCTGTCATGGTTTCCTTCATATCAAACGTGTAGTAGGTATAACTGTACAAATGTTATATGAAATTTCTTATAGGCACTAGAAAGGGACATGCAATGGCTACGATGGAAAATACAAGTTCTTTGGCTCTGCCAGCAGGAGCAGAGTCGGTTGACACTGCACAAGGGTCCATCTTTTTTATTGGGACCGCGACGGTGTTGCTACGCTACGCTGGCTTCACAATTCTGACCGACCCAAATTTCTTGCATCAGGGCGATCATGTACATTTAGGTTTCGGACTAACCTCGACGCGCCTGACGAATCCAGCGATAGAGATGGATATGTTGCCACCATTTGACTTTGTTATTCTCTCGCATCTGCACGAGGACCACTTTGACCGCTTTGTGCAGCAGAATCTCGACAAAGGCACAACGATTGTGACGACACCGGAGGCCGCCGCTGCCTTGAGACGTAAATGTTTTAGCATGTTGGAGCCGTTACATACGTGGGAGACATTGACCGTCACGAAGGGAGACTACACGCTGCGTATTACCGCAATGCCTGCCAAGCATGGCCCCGGCGTTCTCAATTCAGCCTTGCCCTCGGTAATGGGAAGTATGTTAGAGTTCCAGAATAAAGCAGGCGAGACGCTATTACGCCTTTATATCACTGGCGATACGCTGCTGCATGAACACCTGCAAGAGATTCCGCAACGCTATCCCGATATCGACCTCGCCTTACTCCACCTTGGCGGCACGCGAATTTTCGGCATATTGCTCACAATGGACGCCATGCAGGGCATAGAGGCCATCAAGCTGATTAACCCGCATGAGGCCATTCCCCTTCACTACAATGACTATACCGTGTTCAAGTCGCCGCTGGCAGATTTTCAAGAGTTGGTCAAGCTGTCCGGCCTCGAAGACCGTGTACACTACATGGCGCATGGCGATACCTACACATTTGAGGTGCCAGGAAGCCGCCGCTAAACTCCCTCGAAATAGCACGAGTATATGAAAGTGAGAGCAAACCTGATTTGCACTTCGCGGTTTGCTCTCACTCGAATAGTTATATTGGCGACGCTTTATATCAGCGTGGAGCCATTCTTATCCCACCATCCAGCCTAATCACCTCACCGTTGAGCATGCGGTTCTCGATGATGTGTTTCGCGAGGGTGGCATACTCGTCGGGCTGGCCGAGGCGCGATGGGAACGGTACTTGCTGCCCAAGCGATTGCCGCGCGGGTTCAGGCAATCCTGCCAGTAATGGGGTATCGAAGAGACCTGGTGCGATGGTCATGACGCGAATGCCGCTACGTGCTAGATCGCGTGCGATTGGCAGCGTCATACTAACGATGCCACCTTTCGATGCGGAATAAGCTGCCTGCCCGATCTGCCCATCGAAGGCCGCGACGGATGCAGTATTGATGATAACGCCACGCTCACCATCGACTTCGGGCGAATTTTCCGCCATTACTGCTGCTGCGAGGCGAATCACGTTGAAGGTGCCGATCAAGTTCACGTTGATAACCTTTGTGAAGGCGGCAAGGCTTGCGGGTCCCGTCTTGCCTAGCACACGTTCCGCGCTACCGATACCAGCGCAGTTGATCGCGATATGCAGACCACCAAATGCATCGACCGCAGCCTTTATCGCGGCCTGTGTGCTTTCTTCGTCCGCGACATTCGTCTTTACGAAAAGAGTTGCCCCACCTAATTCTTTGGCAAAACTCTCGCCCAATTCAGCATTCAGATCTCCTATCGCTACCTTCGCGCCTGCCTGTGTTAACAGTCGCGCACACGCAGCACCGAGGCCAGAAGCACCACCCGAAATGAAAACACCTTTGTTTGTCAGTTCCATGAAAAATAGGTACCTTTCTTTCAATAGAACAAGAAGTCTCTTGTGGTCTATACTGTTCAAATAGTAAGAGGAGTACATCTACTCACAACGGAAGCTACTCACAACGGAAGCCCACAAGGGGCTTCCCTACCATACTTTTTGCGCGTCGCGCACGTCGTCTATAGTAGGGAAGCCCCTTGTGGGCTTCCGTCGCTCTAGTCCAACGACGTTCTCGTTATCTGAACAGAATTGCCTTCATAGGCTCCCTGCTAATCTTCATTATCATGATACGCTTTTGGGAGGAAAGAATGCTACGTTCTTGCCCAAAGCTCTAAATAGGATTATGATGATGGCATATTATAGACATCTCTGGACGTGCTATTAAGGGGCGTCCTATAAAGGAATAGAGTGTTGAACATAAAACAAGAGCGTATAGAGGCTCTCGAACGACAAATTTCACGTCTGGCAAGACGTATCGCTATACTTGATGGGCGTAGTAATCGCTATTCATGGACTCGTGTGGCTATCTTCTTCGGTGGTGTTATCCTCAGTGTCATCGGCTACTTCATTGCGCGTTGGTGGCTTGCCATTGCGCTGGCACTGCTCGCGATTATTGCATTTTCTGTTGTTGCCTACTTTCAGGGGAAAATCGATAGGAGCATTGTTCGACACAAAGTCTGGTCGTCTATCAAGTTTGCACATATCGCACGGATGCGTATTGATTGGAACGCTATCCCACCTGTTCGTGCGACTGCTCTACAAAAAGATCATCCCTTCGAGTCCGATCTTGATATAACAGGCGAGCATTCGTTGCATCGGCTCATCAACACTGCTATCTCAGGTGAGGGCACAAGACGATTACATGAGTGGCTGCTGAACACGAATCCTGATCTGGCAACTATTCAACAGAGACAAACATTGGTACGCGAACTGCTACCCATGACACGCTTTCGTGATAAGCTCACGTTAAAGTCGGTACTGGCATCACGTCAGATCGCGGAGCAACTGGAAGGGGACCGACTGACAACGTGGCTGAATCAGATGAGTGGGACGGCTGCGTTACCGATGTTGCTCTGGGGGTCTATCGCGTTAAACGTGCTTACGTTGATACTCGCGATACTAAATATTTTTGGTGTTCTCTCGCCGCTCTGGATTGTTTCGCTACTGTGTTCGCTGTTCCTTTTTCTCAACACCAAGAAGATACGTGGCGATTTATTCGAGGACGCCTACTACCTGCGCGATGCCTTTGCGACGATGAGTACCGTCTTCGAGTATCTTGAGCAATACCCTTATGGCAACAAGTCCAACGTAAAGAAGTTCTGTGAACCTTTTTTCGCGGACAAAGAGCATCGTCCTTCACAACTCATTAAAGGCATTGCCCGCATTGCCAGTGCTGCAACGCTAGCGAAGAATCCATACTTCTGGTTGCCAGTCAACGCCGTTGTGCCGTGGGATACCTATTGTGCCTATCGCTTGCGCCAGTACAAAACGCAGGTCGCCGCATATATTCCTGTCTGGCTCGATGTATGGTTCGAGCTAGAGGCGTTGAACTCGCTTGCCACGTTCTCGTATCTGAATCCATCCTATATCTTGCCCAAGGTGAGCGCAGAAAGTACACAGGAGATGCAACCGTTCACCGCTACTGCGCTAGGACATCCTTTACTAGTGGATAGCCAGAAGGTGACAAATGACTTCACCTTCGAGAAGCAAGGGGAAGTCGTTATTATCACAGGCTCTAACATGTCGGGCAAGAGTACGTTTTTACGCACGCTTGGTATTAACCTGTGTCTGGCCTTCGCGGGTGGACCAGTCAACGCGAGTTCATTCCATACGACGTTGTTTCGATTGTTTACCTGTATCAAGGTCAGCGACTCCGTAACCGATGGCTACTCCTACTTTTATGCTGAGGTGCGCCGACTCAAAGCACTCTTAACGGAGCTACAACAAAATGGTTATCCCCTGTTTTTTCTTATAGACGAGATATTCAAAGGTACAAACAACCGTGAACGTCTGATTGGTAGCCGCTCGTTTGTGCATGCACTGGTTGGGCGTAACTGCCTCGGCTGTATCTCGACGCACGATCTCGAATTAGTGACGCTCGCCAATACGCTACCCGATGTCAGAAACTATCACTTCAGGGAAGAGGTGATGAATGGGGAGATGGTGTTCGACTACCATATCCGTTCCGGTCCATCGCCGACCACGAATGCACTCAAGATAATGCAACTAGAGGGTCTACCTGTTGACGAGATAGGGGAGAGGGTGTCATAAATATGGAGCATCGCGATCACGTACACCTGTTACGCAAAGGGATTCCAGAGCAAGGTGGTACCTGGGCTGATCTCGGCTCAGGTACAGGGGCGTTCACGTTAGCACTCGCTGAACTTTTAGGCTCACAGGGACGCATTTACTCTGTGGATAAGGATGGCAGCGCGTTGAGGCAGCAGGAGCAGGCGATGCGCCAATTTGCGCCTGCTATGCAGGTGACATATATTCCGGCTGACTTCACGCGTCCGCTTGATTTACCTGTCCTAGATGGCGTTGTGATGGCTAATTCGCTGCACTTTGTGCGTAAGAAAGACGAGGTGTTGCAACGTGTTGTAGGCTATCTACGCCCCGGTGGGCGTTTGCTGATCGTAGAGTACAATACTGATCGCGGCAACATGTGGGTACCTTATCCATTTTCGTTCGAGACGTGGGAGAAGCTAGCCAGCAAAAATGGCTTTGTCGAGACGCGATTGTTGGAGAAGAGGTCGAGTCGCTTCCTGAACGAGATGTATTCGGCAGTTAGTTCATCATAGCAATCGTCTGTTGTATCATCTTAATGTGGCTTTGAATTTCGTGTCGATCACTCGCCTGTGGCTCTAATTTTAAGTACATTTTGAAGTCGTGTAGGGCACGTGCATAATGCTTCAATTGAAGATGTATTATGCCTTTATCTCGTATTTCACGCGCATTATCGGGAATGAGCAATAGCAAATATTCTAAGACGAGTAGTGCTTTCATATAGTCTTCTTTATGCAAGTAAATGTTTTTGAGATTGCCGAGCATACGTACAAGCAATTGTCTCGGTTTGACTGGCTCGAACAGGTGATGTGGCAGGCGTGTCATTCTGCCGTGTGACATGCGGCGAATGCGTTCACGACAATCTTGTTCGTTCAGCAAAAGACCGCGTTCAAAAGGGTCAATGTAGAGAATTTCGGTAGGTAAAACACAGCGTACCACGAAGTGGAAGGGAAGACCTATACCTTCGACGTTCAAGCCAACGCGCTTTCCTATCTCTATATAGAGCAAGGAGAGTGAAATAGGGATACCGACATGGGTATCGAGTACTTTATTAAAAAAGCTATTGTCAGGGTTATAATAGTCGTCCTCATTCCCACGAAATTGCTCTTCCTCGAAGAGTACTTTGTTTATGGCATCAATGATGGTGAGCGGAGCAATATCTTCAGGCATTGCCATTGGTAGTAAACCGAGCATGACACGGACCCGACGCGCTAGCTCGTCGAGTTTTGCCAAATACTGTTCTATATCGAAATTTGAGTACTCAATGGTCGCAATCAGAAGTGCCACTCTTGCAATATTGATCGTTGCATCTTCCCTTGTAATAAGTTCCTCAAATGTGTGGTACCTGTTGTATTGATTTGAAAATTCTTCTGTCATGTTAATGCATTTAACTATAAAACATGCCTATAACACAAGCTGTCGATGTGAAAGACACATACGAAAGGATACAAACATAACATATGCGGCAACAACCGTTGTCGCATATGTTATGTTTTCCCCTCAAAGTTAGAATAGCTCATCCTGTGTTAGACCAACAGTTTAGGCAGGAAGAGCGGGTGCTTTGAGGAGTTCGTTAAGGGTTGATTGCTTCACACGATACCCTCGACGCTTGCCGCTATGAGGAAGCGTAATTGCCTCCAGAATCCCATTGTTGATCCAGCGGCGTACCGTTGTGTCATCGACACGTAGACGGCGTGCGACTTCATGAACCGTCAAGAGTTCATCATTCGGTTCAGTATTTACTTCATTTGCAGTAGTTTCCATAGTATTACGACGAGCCACAAGCATACCTCCTATAAGAATAAAGTAGACAACGGGAATACGGTTTTGTACGTTGGAGCAGGTACAAGAAACGTTACTTGTACTTGCTCTCTTATCATGGTTCGACTTCTCTAAACAACCTACAGCCATGAAGAAGAGCAACGTGCGATTACGTCTGTTTCTTTGTCATTTGTTGTTTCCATGACTATTCCCTCGTATTAGAATAACTGGATATGTATAATGTACACACAATGTATATCGTATGTCAAGAGATAAGAGGATAAACTTGCCCTATATAGTCATTATGGGTAGAGAAAAGCGACAATAATGCGAGACATCATTTTTATGGAACCATCTCGTTAATGGCGAACAGGTATACATCCGTAGTATTCATACATTTTCATCTTATAATCTTGCGATAAATACAAAAACCTTCTTTCGTTTTTAAGTGAAAGAAGGTTTTGTAACTGAATTATGTTCTTTACCTCAATTTTGCCGAACGCCTCATGTTTCACCTGACTAGATCAAATCACTTTATATTGCAAAAGTATGAAGCAGAGGATGCAAACTGTACACATCACCGTGAAGAGAATACTATAGAAAGAAGCCGTTAGGTCATTAGGGCCGCTTCGCTACGTCTGTTACCAGAGGTCCGCGTGCGGTCTATCTACCAGGT